>Ga0247611_10002457_pt1 | contig 29853 bp, 15 predicted proteins | sample 177DNAGHGhighgp2_FD_192422 | JGI IMG/M metagenome (GOLD analysis project Ga0247611, IMG submission 192422) | Sheep rumen microbial communities from Palmerston North, Manawatu-Wanganui, New Zealand - 1770 DNA GHGhigh gp2 | ecosystem: Host-associated > Mammals > Digestive system > Stomach > Rumen... | reverse complement strand
CCCGCGCGTGAAGGACGCCGTGGCCGGGGCCGTCAGACAGGCGGCCAGAGATTCCGGCGTGGCGAGGCTGTAAAAGAGAAAAGCAAAAAAGGATCCCCGAATCTTTTGATTCGGAGATCTTTTTTTTCATAAAATGATTTGAAGTGATGTAAGGGCGCGTCAGCGGATGCTGCCGCCCGCAACGGGCGTAGTCTTTACATAGGTCCAGCGGAAGGATGCCTCGGGGTTTAAGATCCGCTCGGAGAGCAGGGAAGCGGCCAGACGGCCGATCTCCGCGCTCGGGATCTTCGCGGTGGCGAGCGGCGGCTCGATAAGCGTAGCCTCAAGCGAGCCGTCAAAGCCCGCGACCATCACGTCACGCGGCACCGAGAGCCCCATCTTTTTCAGCGCCGTGATCAGATGAATGGCCAGATAGTCGTTGGCACAGGCAAAGGCGTCGGGGATCGAGGGCATGGCCGTAAGCTTTTCCAGCAGCCACTCGGTGCTGCCGTACAGATCGCTGTCTTTCTCGAGGATCGAGCGCTCGCGGTCGACCGGCAGCCCCGCGTCGCGCAGCGCGATGCAGCAGCCGAGCCAGCGCTCAAAAAAGCTGTTGCAGTGTTCGCTGTCGCCCACAAAGCCGATCCGGCGGGCGCCGGCGGCGATCATCCGTCTGACCAGCGAGATCTCGCTCGAGAGATTCTCCATCGAGACATAGTCGCAGCCGATCAGCGACATGCTCGCACGGGCAAAGCCGTCGACAAACACGGTCGGCTTTTTCAGCGAGCAGATCATATCGAGGTATTCCCGGTCAAACAGCTCGATCCCGAGGAAGCCCGCGGTCTGAGAGAGATCGAGGCGGGGCGGCAGACGCCGCTCCGCGATCTCGGCGGGGGAGATCTCATAGATCTTCACGGTGTAGCCCGTGCGGCAGATCTGATCGGTGAAGCTGGTGATGAAAAAAGCGCCGAAGGAATGGCTCAGCAGCTTGTGGCGCGTCAGAAGCGCGATGTTGCCGCCGCTTCCGGCCGCGTCTCCGGCAGGGCGCTGGGAATACCCAAGCTCCCGCGCCTTGGCGAGCACCTGCCTGCGCGTAGCCTCCGGCACGGACCCGCGGCCGTTAAAGACCTTGGAGACTGTGTTGCGGGACAGCGCGCAGGCGTCGGCAATGTCCTGCATGGTAACTCTTTTCAGCGCCATAAATACTCCTTCGTGCGTCTTTGCATCCAAATGCTGTTATTTATTAACAGCATATCATGACACCGGGGGAAAAGCAAGATTTACAAAATGTAAAAAATAAGAAGAGCGGTTTGGCAACATGTCTATAAAAACGGGCGTTTACCTAAGAGAATACGACAAAAAGTAAAGCAAATGCACAAAACCAATTGACACTGTGGCCACAATATCTTATACTAAATATGGAAAAATGTTTACATTTTGCACATTATCTTGTTTTGCGTGCCAGGCGATCGGCTGAACGCGCGGAACAGGCGGATAGAAGCTAGGAGGTTTTCGATATGAAACATACGAAGATCCTGATTGCGGTGGTGCTCCTGTTTGCACTCCTGCTCTCCAGCTGCGGCCAGGCGGCTCCCCAGGCCGCGGAGACGGTGCGGCGCACGGTCAAGGAAGCGCCCGCGCCGGCGGCTGCGGGGAGAGTGGAGCTGCTCTCGGCCTACCATGAAGCGCCGGCGGCCGGCACGTTTGCGCTGCCGCTTTCCGCTCCCGGACAGGTAACGCCGACAACGGTGGAGCACAACACGATGTTCCGCGCCAAGTTTGAAGGCAATGCCGTCTCGGGCCGCGGCGAGGTCGTCGACGGCGTGTACCGTTTTGCCGCCGACAAGACCGACGGCGAGGCGTGGCACGTCAAGCTCGAGTGCAACTATCCGACCGTCGCGGGGCGCGACTACCGCGTGACCTATCGCTTCCGCTCGGACGTGGCCGGCAAGGTCAAGTTCGGCGACTTTCAGGAGTTTGACATCCACGAGGGCGAAAACAGCGTCACCGGCGTCCTGATCGCCACCTCCGGCACGAGCTATCTGGATCTGCAGCTCGGCATGCTGCCGGCCTTCACGATCGACTTTACCGAGATCGAGATCGAGGAGTACGCGGACGAGGTCGACTATGAGAACGCGCTCACCGTGCCCGTTAATTTTGAAAAGGAATCCCTCGTCTGGGAAAAGCACGACCAGGGCTATGCCCCGGTCCTCACGCGCAGCCGCGACGAGGTCACCGTCGACTATCTCGCCACATCCTGGGACAACGGCGTGTGGAAGTCCCGTCTGTATATCAAGACCGGCATGATCCCCGAATCCGGCGTCCACTATCGCGTCACGGCGGACGTGACCTGCGATCAGGATCTGCCCTTTGAGGTGCTGCTGAACAACGGCGAGGAAGAAAAGGGCTATGGCGCCCTTTACGGCCAGAACGCAGCCGCCGGCAAGACGATGACCTGCGAGTCCGTGATCACCGGCGGCGGCGAAGGCGACGAGCTCATCATGCAGTTCTCGCTCGGCGACGCGCCGGAGGGCTCCGCCGTCAAGATCGGCAATCTCCATGTGGAGAAGATCAAGGATCACTATTCCAGCGTCCTGCCCCCGCTCTTCGCGCTGGACACCTCGGTCGAGACCGGCAAGATGCTTTACGGCGCGATCCCCACGTCGTTCAAAAACGTTCCGCTCAGCTTTTCCTACAGCGGGACCGACACGGTCTACAGCTGGTGCGCAGACGGCTATGTGGTGGCGCTTGACGAAGGAGCCTCTTCTGCCACGCTGAAGATCTCCCAGGCTCCCGAGAGCGGCCGCGAAGGATGGAAGGCCAAGCTTTGCGCCGCGACCGGCGTGACGCCCGCAGCCGGCGAGACCTACAAGGTCAGCTTTGACGTCAGTGCGACCGGGGACCAGGCAAAATTTGAAGTCACCTTTGACGGCAACGCGGAAAAGGACTACGGCGCAATCTATGAGGGGCTCAGCCTGACGGCCGGCGGCACGAAGAGCGTGGAATACACGTTTACCCCGGACGCGTCCTGCGGCCCGCTGACGGTCCAGCTGCAGCTCGGTGAAACCGACACGACCGCGGGAAACAACATCACGCTCAGCAATCTCAGCGTATGCCCGATCAAGAACGGCGAAGCAAAGGAAGTCGAGCTGACCGGCTTTGCCTATCCGGAAGCAGCCGAGAGCAGTGTTGAGCCTAATTCCTTTTCTCTCGAGGCGAACAGCGGCGCAGCCGCCTCCCTGACCGGTGACGGTTCGAGCGCCACGGCAACGGTCGAGACGCCCGGCGCCGACTGGAACGTCAAGTTCTATGCCAAGCCCGGCGTGACGCTGGAGGCCGGCACACAATATCGGGTCAGCTTCAATGTAACGAACGCCAGCGGCTGCAAGGCCTGCTTCAAGGATTTGAGCGTCAGCGGAGACAACGCTGAGACCGCATACGGCGAAGAGACGATCAGCTCCGACGACCAGACCGTCACAAAGGAAATCCAGGGCTCCGGCGGCGTGATGGAAATCATGCTGAAGATCGGCAACGTTCCCGCCGGCACGGCCGTCAAGGTGAGCGACGTCAAGATCGAGAAGACGGAGGGCAGCTACAGCCAGATCACGCTTACCGGTTTCAGTTATCCCACTGTTACCGGCGGCAGTACCGAGCCCAACTCCTTTGCGCTGGAGGCCAACAGCGGTGCGGCTGCAGAGATGACCGGCAACGGATCGAGCGCAACGGCCACGGTCACGACGCCCGTCGCCGACTGGAATGTCAAGTTTTATGCCAAGCCCGGTCTTGAACTGAAGGCCGGCACACAATATCAGGTCAGCTTCAATGTAACGAACGCCAGCGGCTGCAAGGCCTGCTTCAAGGATTTGAGCGTCAGCGGAGACAGCGCTGAGACCGCATACGGCGAAGAGACGATCAGCGCTGACAACCAGACCGTCACGAAGATGATCCAGGGCTCTGGCGGCGTGATGGAAATCATGCTGAAGATCGGCAACGTTCCCGCCGGCACAGCGGTCACGATCAGCAATGTCAATATCAAGGAACAGCAGACCACTCCCAAGGACAAGACGCCGGGCACGATCAACTATTACCTCGAGCCACCGGCCTCGGGCGCTTCCGCAACACAGAACGTCAACAGCGTTACCGTTGACACGCCGACGCCCGCTGATGAATGGAAGATCAAGTTCTATGTCCAGCCCAATATGACCCTTGAGTCGGGAAAGACATATCAGGTAAGCTTTAATGTAACGAACGCCAACGGCTGCCTGGTCTGCTTCAAGGATTTGAGCGTCAGCGGAGACGGCGCTGAGACCGCATACGGCGAAGAGCGGCTCAGCTCCGACAACCAGACCGTCACGAAGGTGATCCAGGGCTCCGGCGGCGTGATGGAAATCATGCTGAAGCTTGGCAAGGCGCAGCCCGGCGCTGTCGTCACGGTCAGCGATGTTCATATCAGCGAACTGAATACAGCATTTGTCGACGTGACGCTCTCCGGCTTTGCCTACCCTGTCACGACGGCGGCTGAGATCCAGGAAGGCTCTTTTGATCTTGAGGCAAACAATGGTGCTGCCGCTTCCCTGGGCGGCAACGGTTCGAGCGCCACGGCTACGGTCACGACGCCCGTCGCCGACTGGAATGTCAAGTTTTATGCCAAGCCCGGCGTGACGCTGGAGGCCGGCACACAATATCGGGTCAGCTTCAATGTAACGAACGCCAGCGGCTGCAAGGCCTGCTTCAAGGATTTGAGCGTCAGCGGAGACAGCGCTGAGACCGCATACGGCGAAGAGACGATCAGCTCCGACGACCAGACCGTCACAAAGAAAATCCAGGGCTCCGGCGGCGTGATGGAAATCATACTGAAGATCGGCAACGTTCCCGCCAACACCGTCGTCAAGGTGAGCGACATTCATATCGAGAAATATGCGAGCGATGGCGGCGACGTTTTGCCGGAGAGCTTCCGGTATCCGGAAATGGTCCCGGGCGGCGTAACGAAGAATTCCTTCGATCTGGAAGCAAACTCGGGTGCCGAGGCGGCACTGACCGGCGACGGCTCAAGTGCCACGGCTACGGTCATCAAGTCCGGCGACGACTGGCATATCAAGTTCTATGCCAAGCCGGGCGTGGAGCTGGAGACCGGGAAGAGCTACCAGGTCACCATGCAGGTGAAGAACGGAAACAGCGCCACGGTAAGCTTTAAGAACACGGCCACCGGCAAGGAGGACGGCTTCGGCACCGAAAGCATCACTTCAAACGACCAGACGATCACCCATACCATCGCTCCGACAGAGAAGGGCGGAATGGAGATCCTGCTGAAGATCGGCAATCTGCCTGCCGGCACTGCTGTCACGGTAAGTGATATCAAGCTTAAGGCGGCCGAGTCCACAGAGGGCGAGAACGTGATCCCCTCCTTCAGCTATGACAGCGTCGGCTACGTCAGCCGCGCGGCGGACGACGGCTATGTCACGCTGCTTGAGCAGGGAAGCTCCTCCGCGACGCTGCACATCCTGCAGGCGCCCGCTTCCGACCGCAATTTCTGGAACGTCAAGTTCAACGTCAAAACCGGCTTTACGCCCGAGAAGAACAAGGGCTACCGCGTGAGCTATGACCTCACCGCGGCCAAGTCCCAGAGCGCCTTTGAGGTGTTCTACGACGGCAATACCGAGTCCGCCTACGGCGCCCAGTATGCCCAGTCGCTCTCGGCCGGCAAGAATTCGTTCGCTTACATCATCTATCCCGGCGAGAGCAAGGGCGAGCTCGTGCTCCAGCTCCGCTGCGGCAAGACCGACGGGACCGACGGCAACACCTATACCTTCAGCAACCTGAAGAGCGAGGAGGTCGCCTTCCGCTATACGCAGACGCCCGAGGTGAAGAAGGTCACCACGCTCGACACCCAGAACGGCTATATCGAGCAGCTGGATGTGACGCGCGACAAGGCGACGGTCCGCATCGAAAAGACGCCCGCCACCGGACGCGAGGCCTGGAAGAGCAAGCTCTTCGTCGAAACCGGCGTGACGCTCAACCCCGGGCAGAAGTACCGTGTCAGCATGGACGTCAGATCCATCATCCCCGCGCCCTTTGAGGTCTGCTTCAACAACGGCGGCGTGGAAAAGGGTCTCGGCGCCATCTTCGGGCTGATCTCGACGCCCGCCGGCCAGCACGTCGAGTACGTCACCTATGCCAAGGAGGCCACCCAGCTCGTGATCCAGCTTTCGCTGGGCAACTGCTTGCCTCCCAACAGCATCATCCTCAGCAACGTCAAGGTCGAAAAGGCCGGCGCGATCGATCTGGTTTCGGATACGATCTATACCTTCTAATGCGAAGCATCTGAGAGAAACCGGAATTTCAGACAAGAAAGGCGAGTGTGCTTTATGCTTAAACGACATTCCATGATCGCGCTGTTCCTGATCCTGGCGCTGCTGCTGTCGGGCTGCGGCTCCGCGGCCGCTCCGGCCGGGAACCTCGCGGAGACCCCGGCTGAGGCCGGCAGCGAGGCGGGCACATACGAGCGGCTCCCCGACGAGGCCTATGAGGCGGTCGACTATGCCCTGTATCCCAACCCGGAGGGCGGCTATGTGGGCGACGTCATGCCCTTTGTGACCGACGACGGCACGCTGGAGCTCTACTATCTGTACGACACGGATCACAACGGCCAGGGCTACCACCCGATCTACAAGTACAGCACGAAGAACCTGTATGAATACAAGGATCACGGCATGGTGCTCAATTTCGGCCAGATGTCCGATCCCGACCCGGCGCTCGGCACCGGCTCCGTCCTGCAGGATCCGGATGGGCTGTACCACCTGTTCTACACCGGCCACACCAGTCTCGGCAACAGCGGACAGGGGACCGAGTGCGTCATGCACGCCTCCAGCACCGACCGCGAAAACTGGGTCAAGGACGGCGTCCTCTTCAACGCGCCCGAGGGCTATTCCTCCGTCGACTTCCGCGATCCCGAGGTCTTCTGGGTCGAGCGGGACCAGTGCTACTGGCTGCTGATCGCGGCGCATGAGGAAACGCTGGGCGGCGTCGTGCTCAAGTACACCTCCACCGATCTGAAAAACTGGGAGCTTGTCGGCCCGATCTTCGCGCCGCTCAAGCAGTACATGTGCGAATGCCCCGACCTCTTCTGCATCGGCGATACCTGGTATCTGACGTACAGCTGGGACTGCGTCACCTATTATGCGATGAGCGATTCCATGGACGGCCCCTTCGTCGCCCCGCGCGACAACCTTCTCGACGGCAAGGGCCTGACGGAGGGCAACGGCTTTATCTTCTACGCGGCCAAGACGGCGGAGATCGACGGCAAGACCTATCTCTGCGGCTGGCTCGGCCGCATGGGCATGAGCTCGGACTCCGGCATGTACCAATGGGCCGGCAGCGTGATGAACCACGAGCTTGTCCAGCGCGAGGACAAGACGCTCGGCGTCAAGGCGCCCGACATCTTTGCCGAGTACTTCACGATGGACAAGATCGTCCCGGCCGTCCCGCTGACGGACGGCGTCGCGATCGACGGCAGCAGCATCACCCTCACACCGGCGGAGGAGAGCTATGCCCAGGCCGACATGGGCACCCGCCCCGCGACGATGACGCCGGAGTGCGACGTGCGCTTTGACGGCGAAGGCGTCGTGGGCTTCACCTTCGGCGGCAGCGACAGGGACGAGACCTGGACCACGCTCTGCCTCGATGGACGGCAGAACCTGCTGCACTACGAGGGCTATGAGATCGAGGATCTCCGCAGCCTTGAGCCGATGGCGGTCACCAAGTTCGACTTCTCCCGCAGCAACACGCACCATGTAAAGCTCGTCTGTGAGAACGAGATCGTGGTCCTCTATATCGACGATTACAAGGCGCTCTCCTCCCGCATCACCCATTCGATCGACGGCGCGCACATCGGCGTGTTTGCCGAGGGCTGCGAGGCGAGCTTTGAGAACATCAGCATGAAGATCCCCGGCTGAGGGCCGCGGGAAGAAACATAAAAAGAACCCGGAACCGATCGGTTCCGGGTTCTTTTTACATTATGCTTTACTTTTCTGCGCCGGCGCCGTCGCGGGAAAGGACGGCGGCGATCGTTTGCATCATGACGTTCACGTCTACGGGCTTTGCGATATGCGCATGCATCCCGGCTTCCTCCGCGGCCCGGATATCCTTGGCGAAGGCGTTTGCCGTCATCGCGATGATCGGGATGCGCGCGGCGTCCGCCTTATTCTTCTTCGCCAAAGATCCTGCAGCCCTTTCTGCCGGCCTCCTTTACCTGATAGAGCGCGGCGTCGGCGTCACGGAAGATGTCGCCCTGCGGATTCTCTCTGTCGGAGAACGCTACACCGACGCTCAGCGATACGGGCGGCAGATCATCCTTGGGATGCTGCAGCAGATCGTTCATGCGTCCGATCTTGTTGTGCACAAGCTGGCTCATCGAGCTGTTGACACGGGTCATGACGACCACGAATTCGTCGCCGCCGATGCGGCAGAGGATATCGACGGAGCGGAAGCTCGCGCGCATCAGATCGGCCACGCGCTTGAGCACCCGGTCGCCGACGGCGTGGCCGTAGGTGTCGTTCACACCCTTGAAATCGTCCACGTCGATCAGGATCAGCGCCATGTGCTGCTTGTCCGTGCTCTCCATCAGCAGATCGTAGGCGCCGCGGTTGAACAGCCCCGTCAGCGCGTCGTGGGACGCCTCGTGGCTGAGCTTTTCGCGCACGATCCGGTTTTCCTGCAGGATGCGGTTGTAGATGCGCGTGACAAAGCGGAGCTCCTCGACGCCGGTCGGCGTGATCTCCTCCTGCTCCTGCATCTTCAGGACCATCCTTGTCAGCGGCTTGCGGACCATCGCGGTGATGAGCGTGATGATCCCCAGCACGATCAGAAAGAAGATGATCGTCATGGCCGTCTGGATCCTGACGAGGAGCGACAGTCTGGCCGAGGCCTGCTCCAGGTCCTGGCTCGACGAGAGGATCAGCGCCTGTGTGCAGAGATTCACATTCTCGCGGATGCGATCCTTGTAGTGCATGTAATTGTTGTCAAAGACGAGCGACTGGGCCATGTCCTTGAGCTCGGCGCCCGTCATGGCGCGCTCGGCGTCCGTGAGCGCGATCGACGCAATGTCCTCCGGAATGCCGGCAAGATCGTAATGCTCGGCCTCGAGCATCAGCCGCATGGCTCTGTTCTCGATCACGACCAGCTCGTTTGACAGCGACAGCGCGGTGTTGAGACTGTTGATGGCGCTGTGGTCGCCCTCAGAGAGCAGCGCGGAGAGACGCTCGACGGCCTTGTCGCGCCGCCTGGTCTGCTCGACCTCTTCGATAAAGTCGTTGAGATAGTCGATCTCGCCCGTTACGACGAAGCAGCGGACGCGGTCGGTCAGGTAATCCGAGCCGGACTCCATATCCGAGGCGGCCATCTGCGAGACGATATAGCGGCCGCTTGCGGCTTCCATGCGCTGATAGCCCTTTGTGACGGCAATGTCCAAGATCAGCAGCGCTGCCGCGGCAAAGAAGGCAAGAATGGCGAAGAAGAGCGAGGCTGTCCTCAACTGGAAGCCGGCATGCTCTTTGACCGGGTCTTCGATCGATGTCGCCGCGGAGGGGATCTCCGGCGCGTCCGCCCTGTCACGCAGCAGCTCAAGCTTGGCGCTGCGCGCGATCTGGTCGGTCGCGCAATCCTCCCCTCTGTCGGTCGCGGGAGAGGCCGCGGCGGTGAGATCCGCTTCTTTCTTCTGCAGGATAAAGGGCTCAAATTCCTCGGCCGGAACGGGCTTGGAGAAGAAATAGCCCTGCACGAGGTCGCAGCCGAGCGCCTTGAGCACATGCAGCTGCTCCTCCGTCTCGACGCCCTCGGCGATCACGGGAACGGACAGATGATCCGAGATCCCGATAATCACCTCGACGATATGGGTGTTCCCGCCGGCCTTGAAGGCCTCGCGGATAAACTGCATATCCAGCTTCAGCGCGTCGATCGGGAGCCTGGAGATCATGTTCAGCGAGGAATACCCGGTCCCGAAGTCGTCCATCTCGATCTGAAAGCCGTCCTTGCGCAGCGTTTCCACCGTTGCGATGATCTGGGCGGAATCCTGGGTATAGGCGGATTCCGTGACCTCAAGGAGAAAGTCGCGCCCGGTGAGACCATGCTCGCGGATGATCTCCTGAAGCGTTGCGGGCAGGTTCGGGTCGTACATATCGATCCGGGATACATTGACGGAGACCGGGACCGAATATCCGAGACGGTCCTTCCAGTCGCGCATCTGCCGCGCGGTCTCGCGCCAGACATAGGTGTCGAGCCGCTGGATCAGACCGTTCTCCTCAAACAGCGGGATGAACACGCCGGGGCTGATCATCCCAAGCTCCGGGTGGATCCAGCGCACAAGCGCCTCCGCGCTCGAGAGGACGGGGGTATCCGGCCGCACGTCGAATTTGGGCTGGTAATAAACCTTGAACTGCTTCTCGCGGATCGCCTTCGAAAAATCCTCGATGAGCTTTTCGGCATAGAGCTCGCGCTCGTGCAGGCTGTTGTCATAGATGCCAATCGCGCGCGTATAGGAGTTCTTCGTCGTGTCGGCGGCCATTTTGGCACGGTCGACGCGGCGCTCCATGTCGATCGACTTGTCGGCGCAGGAATAGACGCCCATGCGCAGACGCACGCGGCTCTCCGAGGTGTCCTCGTTCGTGAGACTGGCGGAGGCGCTCTCCAGCAGCGTCTCATAGTCGTCGCGGTGCGGGCAGTAGGCCATAAAGGTATCGGACTCGAGACGCGAGACGATGCCGCCGTTCGCGCCGATCGATTCGCGCAGCAGCTGGGCGATGCGGCGCAGCACCTCGTCGCCGTAGGCCTTTCCGTAGCGTTCGTTGATCATGCGAAAATGGTTGATATCGATGATCACGGCGTCGGTCTCGACCTCCGGGTGGAACTGGTCATACTGCTCGGCATAGCGGAAGAAATACTCCCGGTTATAAAGCCCTGTCAGCGTGTCCCGCTCGGTGGACTGGATGATGTCGCGGTCCTCAAACAGCTCGATCGTGCGCAGCACGCGGGCGTGGATCACGTCGACGTCGGGATAGGGCTTGGGGATAAAGTCCGTCGCGCCGAGGCGCAGGCTCTCCACCTCCGTGTCCTTCTCCGAGGTCATGACGATGACGGGGATACGGGAGAGCGACGCGTCTTCCTTTATGATCTTCAGCACGTCGAGACCGGACAGGACGGGCATCATGATATCCAGCAGCACCAGAGAAAGCGTGCCGCTGTTCGCACGGATCATCTCCAGCGTCTCGCCGCCGTCGGAGGCGAAGAGCAGCTCATAGTCGCTCTTTAAGATCTCGCCGAGTATTTCCCGGTTGATCATCTCGTCGTCCGCGATCAGGATCTGTCTTTTCCCGTTTGCGGAGTGAAATTTTTCATGGCTTTTCAGCATTTTTCCGGAGCATCCCCTTCCCGGCTCCCTCTCCCGACCGGACGGCGGGAGAAGGATGACAATAGCAAGAACGCAACAATAACAATAAATATAATACTACTTTATATTAAACCACATCGCGGGGAATCGTTCAATCCCGGATTTCACGCGGGCAGGCAGGAGCGGCCGGTTTTATCCCGCCGCCGTGCAGGGACAAAACCGATCCGGTGACGAACTTCGCCCGCTTCCGCAAACAATACGACATCGAACAAACGCAAAAACGCAAAAAAGCAGCCCCGTTCCCAACGGGGCTGCTTTTTTGTGTTTATCCCTCGCGCAGCACGGCGCTGGTCTGGGGGCCGAGCGTCAGCACGCTGCCGTCAAGCAGGGCGTCGCCTTGCCCGATCGAGGCTGCCAGCACGGAAAAGTCATGGCCGCCGATCGACGAAAGATCAAAGCTCTGCTCGTTCGTCGAGGCGTTGTGCAGCACGCATACGGCGCTGCCCTCCCATTCGGAGACAAAGCCGCCCAGCTTGCCGCTGCCCTCGACGGCGCGGTACTCTCCGCGCGCGATCTCGGGATTGGCATGTCGGATCATCAGCAGCGTTTTGTAATAGGTGTAAAGACTGCCGGGATCGGCGATCTGCTCCGCCGCCGTCGTTTTCAGACGGTTCTCTTCGGGGTAATCCGCACCGGGCGGGTCGGATACGGCGTCGCCGTCGCCCCAGGGCATGGCAAGGCGTCGGTTGGCGTCGGTGTTCGAACTGCCGCGCGAGCCCTTGACGCCCAGCTCCTCCCCGTAATAGAGGAAGGGCGAGCCGGGGCCGAGCAGGTACAGGTTGGCCGCCATCTTCATCCGGCCGTTCGTCACGGGCAAAAAGCCGGCCGCGCGATCCATGTCGTGGTTGGAGATAAAGGGGACGATCGCCGCGTCGCCGCGCAGAGGGCGGACCCTGGCGAGATAGCTTTCCACATAGCCTGTCAGCTTGTCGACGCCGCTGCCCGCGGCGGCCTTCGCGATCAGCCCCTCCGCCTGGGAGAGGGTGAAGTCAAAACAGTTGAGTGCGCTGTAATACTGGTCCGTGACGCCGTCGGTGTCCCAGACCTCGGCCACCGTGTAGATGTCGTTGTCAAGGGCGCGCAGCTCGTCCATGTACCACTGCCAGAAGCCGGCATTCGCGCCATGGTCGCCGAGATAGACGTATTTTACCGCGTCGAAACGGAAACCGTCCACGCCGCGCTCGAGCCAGTATTTGGCGATCGCAAGCGTCTCGGCGCGTACGGCCTCGCTGTCAAAGTTCAGCTCGGGCATGTCGCCGGAGAAATTGCACTCGTATGAATCGTTTGTGCCGTCGATCGGGCGGAAGGTGCGCCCAGCGGGGATGCTGTCGGAGGGGCACCAGGAATAGAAATCGTAATAGGGATCGTCCGTGCTGCCGCTGCGGTGGGCTGCCGTGAACGCAGTGAACCATGCGTTCTGCGCCCCGGTGTGGTTGAGCGGCAGATCGAGGATCAGCTTGACGTTGCGCGCCTCGCACAGCTCGCACAGCTCCCGGAGATCGTCCTCCGTGCCGAAGGCCGGATCGATCGTGTAATAGTCCGTCACATCGTACTTGTGATAGGAAGGGGAGGAAAAGACCGGCGTCAGCCAGATGCCCTCCACGCCCAGACTCTTTCCGGAATCGGGATCGCCGTCGTTGAGATAGTCCATCCGGTTGATGACGCCGCGCAGATCGCCCGTTCCGTCTCCGTCGCTGTCGGAAAACGAGCCGACGAAGATCTCATAAAAGACGCGGTCGTTGTCCTGGCAGACAAAGTCAGACTGCAGCGATGCGTCGCTGAGACGCACCTCGGCGTCCGCGTTCCATGCGTGCGTTCTGCCGGCGGTTTTTGACGCGGCGCAGCCGGAGATCAGCGAGCAGACGAGCACCAGGCATAGAAGCAGGGATAAGGCTCTTTTCATCATGCAAACCACCCTTTTTCCATCAAGTGATACAAAAATAGTACTAAAGCGGCAGGGGAATGTCAAGGCAAAACCCCTGTACAGCGCCAGCCCCTTTGTTCTTGCGAAAGGAACAAAACAGGATATGATCCGGGCGGAAAATGCATCCTGCCGCAGTATACGTGAAGCGCGCGTTTCCCGCATGCTGCGGGAGAGGGAAACGGGAACTGGCGTATAAGCGGCGAGGTCTGCCTCAACGCCCGGTGCGGAGGATAGTAAAACTCCACAAAACAGCCGGATGATTTTTATTAAAAAAGCCAAGCGCCGCGTAGTTTACAACAAAAAATCAAAATAGTATAATAACAATTGTAAAATTTGTATTAAATCAAATGCGGTAGCACGTGAAAGCGAATTCCCGCTTTTGGTTTCCAAGCGGCGAAAAACGCCCCGCTTTTCGTAATTCTCAGGCAGGAGATGCCTTTGAATAAATATCTTAGGAGGAACAAAAATGAAGAAAATTCTTGCTCTGCTTCTGGTCCTCGTGATGATCTTTGCGCTGGCCGCCTGCGGACAGAAGGGTCCGGATCTGAAGATCTGGGTTCCCGAAGCCACGGTCGAGTTCACCAAGGCGCAGGTCGCCGAATTCCAGAAGGCGAATCCCGACTACGCCAAATACGTTATCGCTGTCGAGCCTGTCGGCGAGGGTGACGCCGCGTCCAATATGCTCACCGACGTTGAAGCCGGCGCGGACATCTTCAACTTCGCGCAGGACCAGCTGGCCCGTCTCGTCTCCGCCGGCGCGCTGACCCAGCTCTCCGATGAGGACGCCGCTGTGGTTTCCGCGGAGAACGATGCCGGCGCCGTCGCCGCTGCGACGATGGGCGGCACGATCTACGCCTACCCGCTGACCTCTGACAACGGCTACTTCCTGTATTACGACAAGAGTGTAGTCTCCGATCCCAGCAGCCTCGAGGCGATCCTCGCCGACTGCGAGAAGGCCGGCAAGGACTTCTACATGGAGATCAACTCCGGCTGGTATCAGCCCGCCTTCTTCTTCGGCGCCGGCTGCACGCTGACCTATGACACCGACGATTCCGGCGCCTTCACGAAGTGCAACATCGACTATGCTTCCGACACCGGCGTCGGCGCTCTCAAGGCCATGATCGAACTGGCAAAGTCCCCTGCGTTCAAGAACGGCTCTTCCATCTCCAACGCGACCAACGTCGCTGCGATCGTTGACGGCACCTGGGATTCCAGCGCTGCCAAGGAACTCTTCGGCGACAACTACGCCTGCGCGAAGCTCCCGACCGTGAAGATCAACGGCGTCGACACCCAGCTCGGCGGCTTCGGCGGCTTCAAGCTCCTCGGCGTCAAGCCGCAGACCGACGCAACGAAGCTTGCGCTCTGCGACGCTCTGGCCGCTTACCTCTCCAGCGGCGATGTCCAGCTTGCCCGCTACAATGCGGTGGGCTGGGGCCCGTCCAACAACACTGCCAAGGCTGACCCGGCCGTCCAGGCTGACGAGGCGCTCTCCGCTCTCGGCGTGCAGCTCGGCTACACCATCCCGCAGGGTCAGTACCCCGGCGACTACTGGAGCCTTGCCACCGCTCTCGGTGACTCTGTTATTGCCGGCGAGTACAACGACGCCGACGATGCTGCCCTGCTGGCGGCTCTGCAGAGCTTCCAGGATACCTGCATCGGCTACGCCGGCTGATTTCTCACGCAATTCGATAAGGCAGGGCATGCCATGCCCTGCCTTATCTGATAAGATATCTGTTTTTCACTGATAATCGGGAGGTCCTGATATGGATGGAATAAAGAGAGGAAACGCCGTTACCCGCTTCTTCCGCTGGCTGGGAGCCGATCTCAGGGAGATCGGCCGCACCTTTGCCGAGGGAGACTGGAGAACCAAGCTGTCCTTCCTCATCATGGGCTTCGGCCAGCTCTGCCGCGGCCAGATCGCGCGCGGCGTTTCGATGCTGGCGCTCGAAGGTGGCTTGCTGTACTTTATCTTCGGCTTCGGCTGGCAGTATTTGACCAAGCTTGTCACGCTCGGAACCATCGAGACCAGGCAGGACGGCCGTGTTACGATCTACGGCCACAACAGCTTCTTCATCCTGCTCTACGGCATTCTGGGCATTGTGGCGATCCTTGCCCTGATCTATCTCTGGCGCGTCAATCTGAAACAAAACCGGGAGGCCGAGGGCCTGCTTGCACAGGGAAAGCGTTTGCCGAGCAACAAGGCGGACCTTGCCTCGCTCCTGGATAAGAACTTTGACAAGACCCTGCTGGCTCTGCCGGTCCTGGGCATCTTCATCTTCACCGTGGTGCCGATCATCTTCATGATCTGCATCGCCTTTACCAACTATGACGTCACGCACCAGCCGCCCTCCAAGCTCTTTTCCTGGGTCGGCCTTGACAACTTCCGCGAGCTCTTCGGCATCGGCGGAGGCAGCGAGGGCTTCGGCGGCACCTTCTTCTACGTCCTGGGCTGGACGCTGGTCTGGGCGTTCTTTGCCACGTTCCTGACCTACTTCCTCGGCATGGCCGTCGCCATCCTGATCAACAAGAAAGGCATCCGTTTCAAAAAGCTCTGGCGCACGATCCTCGTCATGACCATTGCCGTGCCCCAGTTCGTCTCGCTGCTTTACGTCGGCAAGATGTTTGCAGCGGACGGTCTCGTGAACGCCTACCTGCTCAAGTGGGGCTGGATCAAGCAGACCATCCCGTTCTGGACGAACGCGACCTATGCCCGCATCCTGATCATCGTCATCAACCTGTGGATCGGCATCCCCTATACGATGCTGATCGTCACCGGCCTTTTGATGAACATCCCGGCCGAGCTGTACGAGAGCGCACGCATCGACGGCGCCAACGCCTTCCAGACCTTCCGCAAGATCACGCTGCCCTATATGCTCTTCGTCACCGGCCCCTTCCTGCTGACGCAGTTCATCGGCAACCTGAACAACTTCAACGTGATCTTCCTCTTAAACCAGGGCAAGCCGCAGTCAATGAACCTGTCGAACAACGCCGGCGCGACCGACCTGCTCGTCACCTGGCTGTACAAGATGACGATCAACGACTCGAACTACAAGATCGCCGCCGTCATCGGCATCATGGTCTTCCTTGTCACGGCGATCATTTCGCTGGTCGTCTACAACACGATGCCGTCTGTCAAGGATGAGGAGGGATTCCAGTAATGAAAAGAAAACAGAGAATAAACAACACGATCTGCTATATCGTGCTGATCCTGATGAGCATCATCTGGCTCTTCCCCTTCGTCGGTCTGGTGCTCCAGTCCTTCCGCGGCGAGAGCGGCGGCATGGTCGCCTATCTGGTGCCGCATGAGTGGTCGCTGAAGAACTATCAGTTCCTCTTCGGCAACAGCAGCAAGTTCCTCACCTGGTACGGCAACACGCTGACCATCGCGATCTTTGTCTCGCTTCTGCAGACGCTGGTCGTCATCTGTGTCAGCTATGCGCTCAGCCGCATGCGCTTCCGCGGCCGCAAGGCGCTGATGAACATCTGGCTGGTGCTCGGCATGTTCCCCGGCTTCCTCACGATGATCTGCCTGTACTTCCTGCTCAAGACCCTCGGCCTGACCGAGGCCGGCGCGGTACCGGGTTTGATCTTGATCTCGGTCGCGTCCTCAGGCATGGGCTACTATGTCTGCAAAGGCTACTTCGACACGGTGCCGAAGGCGCTTGACGAGGCCGCGATCCTTGACGGCGCGACGCGCGCGCAGATCCTCGTCAAGATGATCATCCCCATGTCCAAGCCGATCATCATCTATACCGCGCTCGTTGCCTTCATGGCGCCGTGGTGCGACTATATCTTCGCCTCCTATGTGGCTTTCGGCTATGAAAAAGGCTACAACGTGGCCGTCGCCATGACCCGCTGGGTCTGGACGAACGACTACCAGGGCTTCTTCACGCGCTTCTGCGCGGGCGGCATTCTGGTGGCGATCCCTGTCACGATCCTGTTCATGTGCCTGCAGAAATACTATGTCGAAGGCGTCACCGGCGGCGCGGTCAAGGGCTGATCTGCCCCTGCCGGCTTTCCATTCAAACAAGCGCAAAGATCCGTCCGGGTGTCCGGACGGATCTTTTTTCTTCACAAATTATTCACAGCACCTTTATGTTCACTTTAGGATTGCCCGGTATCATAACGCCAGACAAAGCAAGAAAGCCTTTGTGATCCCATGATAAAGTGAGGGAACAGCTATGAAGAACAAACAGATCCTTTCCATCCTCCTCGCGCTTGCACTGGCGTTTTCCGCCGTGGGCTGCGGCGCCGCGGGCGGCGGCTCGGTCGACAAAAGTCTGACCGCCGACGCCTCCGACACCGAAGAGACGTCCGTCAGCGACGCCGTCTCGTCCTCGCTCGAGGAGTTGTTTACCGGCCGCGATCTCAGCGGCAAGAGCGGTGAGGATATCGTCACCGTCACGCTCTCCGGCGATACCGCAAGCGCAGACGGCGCGGGCGTTACCGTCTCCGACGGGCTCGTCACGATCACCGCGGACGGCGACTATCTGCTCAGCGGCAGCTTTTCCGGCAGTATCGTGATCGATGCGGACGAGAGCGCCAAGATCCAGCTCATCCTCTCGGAGGCTGTGATCGAAAGCAACGGCCAGTCGGCGATCGTCGTGCTGAATGCCGACAAGGTGTTCCTGACACTTGCCGAGGGCACGGACAATTCCGTCTCCGCAACCGGTGAGCTTGCCCCCTTCGGCGAGGTGAACGCCGACGGCGCGGTCTTTTCCAGGTGTGATCTGACCGTGAACGGCACGGGAAGCCTGAGCGTGAAATGTGAGACGGGACACGGCATCGTCTCGAAGGACGATCTGAAGATCGCCTCCGGCACGATCACGGTCGACGCGGCCAGGCAGGGCCTCTCCGGCAAGGACAGCGTCAGCATTGCCGGCGGCACGATCTCGATCACGGCCGGCACCGACGCGATCCGTTCCGAGAACGCGGATGACGCCGAAAAGGGCGCGGTCTCGATCCTCGGCGGCAGCATCGCAGCCGAGAGCGGCATCGACGGCATCGACGCTACCGGCGCGGTTTCGATCGAGGGCGGCAGCCTGAATATCACCGCGGGCGGCGGCGCGGACAGCGTCTCGCGCTATGCCTCCGGCCGGGGCGGCTGGGGAGAGAGCAGCTCCTCCTCTTCGAGCGGCGGCAAGGGCGTCAAAAGCGATGCGTCCGTCACGATCAGCGGCGGTACGGTCGACATTGACAGCGCCGACGACGCGATCCACACCGACGGCGACGTCACGGTTTCCGGCTGCACGCTTACGCTCAAGAGCGGCGACGACGGCGTCCACGCCGACGCATCGCTTACGATCAGCGGCGGCAGCGTTACCGTCAGCGACAGCTATGAGGGACTGGAGGCGGCCGACATCGTGATCGAGGACGGCGAGATCTCCGTTACAGCTTCGGACGACGGGCTCAATGCCGCGGGCGGCAATGACGGCTCGAACGGCGGCGGCTGGTTCGGCGGCGATCCCTTTGCCGCGCAGGACGCCTCCATCACGATCTCCGGCGGCACGCTTACCGTCAACTCTGACGGCGACGGCATCGACTCCAACGGCGATCTCACCGTCAGCGGCGGCACGATCTTCGTCTCCGGCCCGACCAATTCCGGCAACGGCGCGCTCGACTATAACGGAAGCGGCGTCATCACCGGCGGCACGCTCATCGCGGCGGGCGCCTCCGGCATGGCCGAAAACTTCTCGAACGGCTCGACCCAGTGCAGCGTGCTCGTGAACTTCTCGTCGACCGTTTCGGCGGGCAGCGAGATCTGCGTCTACGATGCCGAGGGCAAGCTGATCGCAAGCTATACCCCCGAAAAGAATTACCAGTGCGCGGTCATTTCCGCCCCCGAACTCGCGGTGGGTGAGACCTGTACCGTCACCGCGGGCGGCGCGCAGCAGACCGTGACCCTCTCCTCGACCATTACCGGCGGCGGTATGGGCATGGGCGGTATGGGCGGCCACGGCGGTTTCGGCGGCGGTGGCGGCATGCAAGGCGGCTGGGGCGGCGAAACGGACGGCGTGACCTCCGCCACACCCTCCGACGGCGGCCAGGGCGGCTTCGGTGATCAGGGCGGCTTCGGCGGTCATGGCGGCATGGGAGGGCCCGGCGGCAGACCGTAAAAAAGAATGGGAAGCTTTGCTTCCCTTTCTTTTTAGTTTCTAGTTTCTAGTTTCTAGTTTCTAGTTTCTAGTTTCTAGTTTCTAGTTTTTAGTTTTTAGCTTAAAAGAGGCAGTGAAAACCATCGGTTTTCACTGCCTCTTTTTCTGCCCAAGGGATCAGTCCATGATCTCCACAGAGACCTTTTTGCCCTTCCTCTGGGCGACTGCGCGCATCAGGATGCGGATCTGCTTGACGATCCGGCCCTGACGGCCGATGACCTTGCCCATGTCGCCGTCGGCAACGCGGACCTCGAAGATCGTCTCGCCGTCGACTTTGCGCTCGGTCACAGAAACCTCGTCGGGATGATCGACCAGGCTCTGTACAAGATAGGTCAGAAGTTCTTTCACAATTGATCGCTCCTCAATTACGCTTCGATCTTCTTGAGAAGACCGCGAACGGTATCGGTGGGCTGAGCGCCCTGGGAAACCCAGTACTTCACGCGCTCAACGTCGAGATTGAGCTTGTTGCCTTCCGCCATCGGATCGTAGGTACCCAGCTCCTCGATGAAGCGGCCGTCACGCGGGGAGCGGGAATCGGCGACAACAACACGATAGTAAGGAGCCTTCTTGGCGCCCATTCTGCGAAGTCTGATTTTGACCATGTATATTCACCTCCATACATTTTTCTGCAAGTTCAAACTATATTACAAACACTGTTTCAGTGCCGTAACCTGAATTAAAAACCGAAGCCGCCGAGACCGGGGAAACCTCCCATGCCGCCCATGCCGCCCATTCTGCCGAGCTTTTTCTGCATCTTCTTCATGTTCTTGCCCGACAGCTGCTTCATCATCTGCTGCATGGCCTCGAACTGCTTGATCAGGCGGTTGACGTCCACGACCTGCACGCCGGAGCCCGCTGCGATGCGTTTTTTACGGCTGGAGTTGAGCAGGGCGGGGTTCTCGCGCTCTGCCGGGGTCATCGAAAGGATGATCGCCTCCTGACGCGACATCAGCTTGTCGTCGATCTTGGCGTTCTTCAGCGCACCGGCGTTCATCCCAGGGATCATCGAGGCGATGCTCTCGAGGTCGCCCATGTTTTTCAGCTGGCCCATCTGCTCGAGATAGTCGGTCAGCGTAAAGCGGTTGGCGCGCAGCCGCTCGGCCGCCTCCAGCGCTTTTTTCTCGTCAAAGCTCTGCTCGGCCTTTTCAATCAGCGTCAGCACGTCGCCCATGCCCAAGATACGGGAGGCCATGCGGTCGGGGTGGAAGGGCTCGATCATGTCAAGCTTTTCGCCCACGCCGATAAACTTGATCGGCTTGCCCGTCGCGGCGCGGATCGACAGAGCGGCGCCGCCTCTCGCGTCGCCGTCGAGCTTGGTCAGCATCACGCCCGTCACGCCCAGCGCCTCGTCAAAGGCGGTCGCGGCGTTCACGGCATCCTGACCGGTCATCGCGTCGACAACAAGCAGAATCTCGGCCGGCTCGACCGCGTCGCGGATGTTCTTCAGCTCGTCCATCAGCTGCTCGTCGATGTGCAGACGGCCCGCCGTGTCGAGGAACACCAGATCGTTACCGTGGCGCTTGGCATGCTCGATGGCGGCCTTCGCGATGTCCACGGGGTTCGTCTGGCCCATCTGGAACACGGGCAGATCCAGCTGCGCGCCGACGGTCTCGAGCTGTCGGATGGCGGCCGGACGGTAGATGTCGCAGGCGACCAGCAGCGGGCGCTTGCCGGACTTGCGCATATAGGCGGCGAGCTTGGCGCCGTTGGTCGTTTTGCCCGCGCCCTGCAGGCCGACGAGCATCACGACGCTCGGCGATTTCGAGGAGATGTTGATCTTCTGGTTGGCCCCGCCCATGAGCGTGCACAGCTCTTCGTTGACGATCTTGATGACCATCTGCGCGGGGGAGAGGGATTCGAGCACATCGGCGCCGCTGGCGCGCTCGGTCACGGTCCTGGTAAAGTCCTTGACGACCTTATAGCTGACATCCGCCTCCAGAAGGGCCATGCGCACCTCGCGCATCGCTTCCTTCACGTCGGCGGTCGTGAGACGGCCTTTGCCGCGCAGGCGCTTGAACGCTGCATTCAGTTTTTCCGATAAGCTTTCAAATGCCATGGTTTATCCTCTCTCAAGCAGGGCCTTCAGCCCGTCCGACAGCTCGTTCGCGGCGGCGTGCGCCTTCTCGTCCAGGGGGAGGGAAAGCAGGCCTTCCGCCTTGTCGTGCAGGCGTTCGAGCGAACGCTGCGTTTCGGAAAAGCGGCGGACAAGACCGGTTTTCTCCTCAATCTCCTCCAGCGCGGCGACCGCGCGGCGGACGTTGTCCCAAACGCCCTGGCGGGAGATGCCGCACTGCTCGGCGATCTCGGCGAGGGAAAGATCCTCGTTGAAATACAGCTCGCAGGTCTCGCGCTGCTTGTCCGTCAGGAGCTGACCGTAGAAATCCAGCAGCAGGCTTTGCATCACTCTGTCCTCAGCCATGTTGCCGCACCTCCTGTCAAGCAGAATACCTTTGCAGAATATACCAGAGAATCCGGCCACTGTCAAGTATTTTTTCTTGGCAGCTTTTTCGCCTTCGGCGCATAAGCGGGGCGGGCGCGGGAAAAATACAGTATCCAGAATTTTGTAACAAGAGGAAATCTATGGACATTGTATCATCCGGATTGAAACTTGAGGGCGCCCAGCTTGTTTCCTATGCGGCCTCCACAGCCAAGCTGCTTGCGCCCGACGGGCAGGGAACGGTGCGCGGCGAGATCGCGCGGCTGCGGCGTGAGCGGGGCGAACTGCGGCGTTTCGTGTCGGCGCTGCGCGAAAGAGCCGAAGCGGGCGGGACGCTCTCCGGCGCGGAGGAATGGCTGGCGGACAATCTGTACCTCATCGAGCGCGAGAGCAAGACCGCCTTGGAGCAGCTCAGGGGCTGTCCCGCGCTGCGCAGCTGCGGCGGGGAGAGCCTGACCTTCGCGCTCTGCCGTGCGCTGCTCCGCTCGGGCGGCGGAAAACTGACGGAGGAGCGGCTGCTCGCCTTTCTCGACGGCTTTCAGACCGTGTGCGTCCTGCGCCAGAGTGAGCTCGCTTCGCTCGGCGCGATGCTGCGCTGTTCCGTCATTTCCGCGATCGCGGAGGTCGAGAGGGCGATGCGCCGCGCACAGCAGAGCGATAATACCGCCGCTCAGGGCCACGCACAGCTCCTCTCGGCGCTCTTTGCCGCGCTGCGCACCGTCCCGCTGATGGATCTCGACACGCTTACCGCGCGCGTCAACGTGCCGGGGCTGATCCTCGAACTCGACCCCACGGGCGAATATCCGCGCATGGACGCGCTGTCGAAGAAGAGCTATCTGGGGCGGCTGGAGCGAATGGCCGCGGCGCGGGAAACCGACGAACAGAGCCTGGCCCGCGCGCTGATCGAGCGCGCCAAGCGGGAGGGAAGACACGTCGGGTTTTTCCTCTTTCCGGAAAACGGCGAGCGGAAAGGCGAGGCGTATATCGCCGGGAAAACGGCGCTCACAGCCGCGCTGGCGCTGCTCGCGCTCTATCTGCTCGGGCCGGTCGGCGCGCTGCTTCTGCTGCTGCCGATCAGCGAGACGGTGACGAGCCTTGCGGATTTTGCCCTCTCGCGTCTGATCCGACCCCGGCGCATGCCGCGCATGGATCTCTCCAGCGGCATCCCGCCCGAGGGAAAGACAATGTGCGTGATCTCCACGCTCCTTTCCCGGGAAGGGGACGCGGAAGAAGCGGCGCAAAAGCTCGAGAGGCTTTATTATGCCTGCAGCGGGAACAGGGAGCGCGGCGCGCTTTTGTTCGGGCTGCTCGGCGACCTGCGCGCGGCAGACGGGCAGACGCTCCCGGAGGACGAGCGCGTGCTCTCCGCGGCGGCGGAGGCGATCGACAAGCTCAACGAAAACCACGGCGGCGGCTTTTTCCTCTTTACCCGGCCGCGCTGCTTTGACGGCGAGAGCTGGACCGGCCGTGAGAGAAAGCGCGGCGCGCTCTGTGCGCTCGCCGCCCTCCTGTGCGGCAGAGAGAGCGAGCTGACCGTACACGGCGATCAAGCCGCGCTCGCGGGGACGCATTTTATCCTGACGCTCGACGAGGACACGGTCGTCTATCCGGGCGCGGTGCGCGAGCTGATCGGCGCGGCGATCCATCCGCTCTGCCGCGCGGTGATCGACGAGGAAAAAGCCGTCGTGACCGCCGGCCACGCGATTCTCCAGCCGCGCATCGGCGTAACGCTCCGAAGCGCCCAGCAGACGGACTTTTCGATCATCTTTGCCGGCGAGGGAGGCAGCGACCCTTACGGCGCGCTTGGCGGCGAGCTTTACATGGACGCCTTTGACCGCGGCGGCTTTACCGGCAAGGGGCTCCTTGACGCCGCAGCGCTGCTCGCCTGCACGGCGGCGCGCTTTGACGGCAAAGGGATATTGTCGCACGACGCGCCGGAGGGAGCCTATCTGCGCGGCGCCGTGCTGGGCGACGAGGAGTTTTACGACGCCTTTCCCGCCGCGCCGGAGGCGTATTTTCGCCGCCTGCACCGCTGGACGCGCGGCGACTGGCAAAACCTGCGCTTTGCCTTTGCGCGCGAGCTGCCGCCGATCGAGCGCGCCCGTTTCTTTTCAAAGCTCAGGCGCAGCGCCGTGCCGCCCGCCACGCTCATCGCGCTGCTTGCGGGCTTCTTTTTCCCGGCGCGCGCCGGCGCCGCGGCTGCGGCGGCCGCGCTTTGTCTGCTGTCGGATCTGCTGCTCTCGCTCGGCGGCGAGCTGCGTCGGCTCCGGCGACGGACACGCCGATGGACGCGGATTCTGGCCGGCTTCGGAGGCGGGATCGTGGCAAACTTCGTGCGGCTCTGGCTCCTGCCGTGGGAGGCGTGGGTCTGCGCCTCCGCCGCGCTCACGGCGCTGTGGCGCATGGGAGTTTCCCACCGGCGCCTCCTGCAATGGGAGACGTCGGCCGAGAGCGCCGCAAGGGACGGCACGCCCGGCGGCTATGCGCGCACGATGGCGGCCGCGCTGCCCGTCGGGCTCGGCGCGATGTGCTTTTCCACCACGGTGATCGGCCGCGCGGCGGGGCTGATGTGGCTGCTCTCGCCGCTCGCGGCCTGGGCGCTGTCGCTCCCGGCCGCACGGGAGAAAACGATTCCCGCTGCGGACGAGCGCTACCTGCGTGCCGCGTCGGCGGATACCTGGCGCTATTTTGCCGAAAACTGCACGGCGGAGGAGAATTTCCTTCCGCCCGACAACGTCCAGACCCAGCCCCCGCGCGGCGCGGCGCACAGCGTCTCGCCGACGAATCTCGGCCTCGCGATGACGGCGGCCGTCGCCGCCTGCGATCTGGGGCTGATCGGCGCGGACGAGGCCACGGCCTTTATCGGGCGTCTGACCGACACGGCCGAGCGGATGGAGCGCTGTCGCGGACATTTTTACAACTGGTACGATACCCGCACGCTCGCGGTGCTGCAGCCGCCCTTTATCTCCACGGTCGACAGCGGCAACCTCTGCGCCGCGCTGCTGACAGCCGCCGCGTTTGCCGAGGAAAAGAAGGAGATGACGCTTGCCGCGCGTCTGCGCTCCCTTGCCGGGGAGATGGACTTCTCCTTTCTCTATGACGAAAAGCGCGCGCTCTTTGCGATCTGCTATGATACGCTGCGCGAGCGGATGGCCGGCGGCTGGTATGATCTGATGGCGAGCGAGGCGATGCTGACGAGTTATCTCTGCGTCGCGCGCGGAGAGGCGCCGCGCCGCCACTGGCGCGCCCTCGGGCGAGCCTGCCTGCGGCTGGACGGCTACAGCGGTCTCGGAAGCTGGAGCGGGACGATGTTTGAATATCTCATGCCGGCGCTCTTTCTGCCGCTGGAAAAGGGCGGGATACTGTATGAAAGCAGCCGCTTTTGTCTCTACGCCCAGAAGCGGCGCACAGGCGTCGGCAGACCATGGGGCATCTCCGAGAGTGCCTTTTTCGCGCTTGACGCCGCGGGGCGCTATCGCTACAAGGCGCACGGCGTCGGCGCGCTCGCACTGCGGCGGGGCATGGACGCCGAGACGGTCGTCTCGCCGTACAGCAGCTTTCTCGCGCTCATCCTCGACGGCCACGGCTCGGCGGAAAATCTGCGTCGTCTCGAGCGGCGGGGCATGCGCGGGCCCTGGGGCTTTTACGAGGCGCTGGATCTGACCGAGCAAAGGACGCGCTCGGAGGAGGGCGAGCGGGTGTGCTGTACGATGGCGCACCACGCGGCGATGAGTCTTTGCGCCGCGGCAAACGCACTCTGCGGCGGCAGCATCGTGCGCCGCTTTATGCGCGACGCGCGCATGGCGGCCTTCCGGCCCCTGCTGTGCGAGCGTGTGGGCGAGGGCGGCGAGATCCTGCGGCGCTGCCGCACGGCGGAGAGAGCGCAGCGCCTGTCGGCCGTTAAGAAAAGAAGATCCGGCGGACCGGGGGAGAAGGGCGTCTGCCTCCTCTCCAACGGGAGCTACACCGCCGCACTCGACGAGCGCGGCGCGCTCGAAGAGCGGTGGGATGAGACAAGCGTCTGGGACGCGCGGCTCGGCGGCCTTACGCTGAAGCTGCGCACCGGGACGGGAGAGGCGGCGCTGCTGCCCTCGGTACCGCGGCATTGGGAAATGGACACGGACAGCTGCCGCTATGAGTACGACACCACGCTCGGCCGCGCGGCGCTCACCATCAGCGTCGGGGCGGAGGAGAGCGGAACGCTCTATGAGCTCGAATGGAACGGCGCGGAGCCGTGTGAGGCGGAGCTGAGCTTCACGCCGCTTCTCTGTCCGCTGAACGAGGCCCTGGATCACCCCGCCTTTGCCAGACTCGGGATCCGCGCGGAGGAGAGCGGGGACATGCTGCTCCTGCGGCGCATCGCGCCGAAAAGAGGGGATGATCTCACGCTCGCCGTCGCCTGCAGCGGCCGCGCGACTTACCTCCCCGAGCGGGAGGGAGACGGTCCGGTGCTGCTGCGCCCATTTGTCACGGTGCGTGCCGAACTGAGCGAAGAGCGCCCCGGCGTGCGCTTTGCGCTCTGCCTCGCCGCGGACGCGGAGGCGGCTGTGCGCGGGGCAAAACGGCTCCTCGCCTCGGGCGCGGAGGGACGCGGCTCCTTTGTCGGGGGCGCGGCCTCGCTTTTGGGCATGCGGGACGAGGAGCTTGCCGGCGCGATGGCGCTGTACGGCGCGATCCGCTCCTTCCGTCCCCGGGAGAGCGCGGAGCGGCGGAGATTGTGGCAGTATGGGATCTCCGGGGACGAGCCGCTGCTGCTCTGCCGCGGCGGGGCAAAGGAAGAGGAGAGACTGCTGCTGCAGTTCTGTCTGCTGCGCAGCCTCGGTGTAAAGGCGGAGATGGCGATCACAACGGACGAGGCGGGCGAATACCCTGCCCGGACGCAGGAGCGCGTCACGGCCGTGCTGGGGCGCGTCGGGCTCGAGGCGCTGCTGGGGACGAGAGGCGGCGTGCACCTTGTACCGAGCGGGGCGGAGGAGATCGTCGCCTCCCGCGCCGCCTTTGTCGCGGGCCGGGAAGAGCGAGCGCGCGAGAGCATGCCGACGCCGGAATTCGGTGAGCGCAGCGGCGCGGGCGACATCCCGCAAAGCTTTGACGGCAGGGGCGGCTTTAGCTTCCTGCTGGGCGGCACGCTGCCGCGGCGCCCCTGGCAGAACATCCTGACCGGGGCGGGCGCAGGCTGGCTCGTCAGCGAGTGCGGCAGCGGCTTTTTGTGGCAGCGCAACGCGCGCGAGGGGCGCGTCAATCCGCCGCCGGCGTACCCGGAGAGCACAAAGGGCAGCGAGATGCTGTGGCTCGAAACGCCGCACGGCCGCATCAGTCTCTTTGCCGCCGAGGACGGCATCCCCTGCCGCGTGTATTACTCCGGCGCTTTTGCACGCTGGGAAAAGGAGATCGGCGGGAGAAGGATCACGCTCACCGGCTTTGTCGACCCCGGGAGCGGCGCGCGTGTGCTGCTGCTCGACGGCGCGCGGGGGATGACGGTATGCTGGCGGATGGAGACGGTGATCGGCTCGCCCGACGGGGCGGCCGTGCGCTGCGGCTTTTCCGGCGGCGTCTTTACCGCCGAAAATCCGGAGAGCTTTGTGCCCGGGATGCGTTTTCTTGCCGCGGTCTTGGCTCCTGCGCGCTGCCGCTGCGACTGGAAAGAGCCCGGCATGCTGCTGTCCTTCACGGCGCAGGGCGGGGACGTGCTCGTCTGCGGTGTGTGCGGCGAGGGGCAGCTCCGCGCGCTATTAGAGCGCAAAAACGCCCTCGCGGCGATGCGCGCGGCCGGAGAGCGCTTTCGGCGCCGGACGGGCCGCTTTTCCCTGCGCTGCAGCGACGGGCGGCTGGAGAACTATATGAACGGCTGGTGCCTTGACCAGATCTATGCCCGGCTCGAGGCGCGCTGCAGCCTGTATCAGGGCGGCGGCGCGGTCGGCTTTCGCGACCAGCTGCAGGATGCGGTCAGCCTGCTTGTGATCGAGAGCGCCTCCGCGCGCGAACGGATCCTGGACGCCTGCCGCCACCAGTATCGCGAGGGAGACGTGATGCACTGGTGGCATCCGGGCGGCGCGGCGGACCGCGGCGTGCGCACGCGCTGCAGCGACGACCTTTTGTGGCTTTGCTGGGCGCTCGGGGCATACACGGCGGCAACGGGCGATCTTGCGCTCTGCGCCGAGCGGGTGGCGTTCCTCAGTTCGCCGCCGCTCGGAGAAAAAGAACGCGACCGCTATGAGACGGCCGAGAGTACCGAAGAGAGCGCCGCGGTGATCGACCACGCGCTGCGCGCGATCCGCTGCTGCGCGGCGCGCGGATTCGGGCCGCACGGCCTGCCGCTGATGGGCGCAGGCGACTGGAACGACAGTCTCAGCGACTGCGGCGGCGAGAGCGTGTGGCTGGCCTTTTTCCTGTGCGACTGCGCGCGGGGAACGGAAAAGCTGCTGCGCCGTCTCGGGAGAGAAGCGGAGGCGGAGGAATGCGGCGCGCTTGCCAAAAGGATGCTCGACGCGGCGGAGAATTGCTTCAACGGCCGCTGGTACGAGCGCGCCTATCCCGCCCACGGCGCGTGGAGCCGCGGCGGCGAGCGCATCGATTCGATCGTGCAGAGCTGGGCGGTCTTCTGCGGAGCGAAGCATGCGAGCGAGGCGCTCGACCACGCGCTCTGCCGTCTGGTGGACGAACGGACGGGCATCGTCCGGCTGCTCGACCCGCCCTTTTCGGCGGCGGAGGAGCGGCTGGGGTATATCGTCTCCTACGGCGAGGGCTGCCGCGAAAACGGCGGACAGTACACCCACGCCGCCGTCTGGCTGGCGCGCGCCTGCTTTCTCGCCGGGCGTCCGGACGCGGGACGGGAGATCCTCGCAATGCTGCTGCCGCAGGGGAGAGACGCAAAGTACGGCGCCGAGCCTTACGTGCTGCCGGCCGACGTCTGCGCTGCGCCCGGCCACGAGGGCGAGGCGGGCTGGACCTGGTATACGGGCTCGGCGGGCTGGTTTTTCCGTACCGTGACGGAAAACCTGCTCGGCATCCGGAGAGAGAACGGCGCGCTCTCATACCGACCCTGCGCCTGCTCGCTCTTTTCGGTAACGGAGGTAAAGATCAACGGCGAGCGGCTGGAGGAAAAGGGAAAGAAAGGACTACCCAATCCGCCGGAGGGATGATATAATAAAATATTAGAAAAAAGACCGCATCGGGGCGAGCGCCCGGGATGCGGCGGGGAAAACGGAGGGCGGAAGATGGAATACACAAGATCCGAGATCCAAAACGGCGTGTGGCTGACCCACATTCGCTCCGACAAATTCAAGACCGCGTGCCTGAGCATCACGCTGCTCACACAGCTGCGCCGCGAGACCGCCGCGATGAACGCGCTGCTGCCGCTCGTGCTGCGGCGCGGGACGTCGCGCTACGGCGACATGGAGGCCATCTCCGGCCGTCTCGACGAGCTGTACGGCGCGGCGATCGAGCCGGTGGTGCGCCGGATCGGCGAGATCCAGTGCATCGGCTTTTTTGCGAGCGTCCCGGAGGAGGACTTTCTCCCCGCCGGGGCCGACACGCTGCGCGGCACCTGCGAGCTGATGGGCCAGATGCTCCTCTCGCCCAACACGCGCGGCGGGCTGCTGCTGCCGGACTATGTCGACAGCGAGCGCGGCAAGCTCATCGAGATGATCCGCGCCCGGCTCAACGACAAGCTGGGTTATTCCATCAACCGCTGCATCGAAGAGATGTGCTGCTGCGAGGATTACGCCGTCTCCCGTCTCGGCGACGAGGAGAGCGCGGCGGCTATCCGCTATCAGAAGCTGACAAAGCAGTACCGCAGCGTCATCCAGTCAAGCCCGATCGAGATCTTTTACTGCGGCCGGGCCGAGCAAAAGCGCGTGGAGAGTCTGCTGCGCGACGCGCTCTCAACGCTGCCGCGCGGCGAGATCGATTATGACAT
>Ga0247611_10002456_pt1 | contig 29853 bp, 29 predicted proteins | sample 177DNAGHGhighgp2_FD_192422 | JGI IMG/M metagenome (GOLD analysis project Ga0247611, IMG submission 192422) | Sheep rumen microbial communities from Palmerston North, Manawatu-Wanganui, New Zealand - 1770 DNA GHGhigh gp2 | ecosystem: Host-associated > Mammals > Digestive system > Stomach > Rumen... | reverse complement strand
ATACTATCCCCTGATAGAAACCGGACAGTCCTTCCGGCAAAATTTGCGCCATGCTTCGTTGAAGCCCTTGACCATATATCTCCATTATGCTCTGCGGGCTTTTCCTCGCCTGACACAAATTATGCTCGGAATTCCTTGTCTGCTTTCTATCAGGGAATAGTATGAACATCAAAAGAATGGGTAAATCCGCGGCTTTTGCGAATTTACCCATTCTTTTTCACTTGATTCGCAGCGTCTTCAGGTACGTCTTCTGCTCATCGCTGATACGGTAGCTCTCCACCGCCTTCTGAATGGTCTTGTTGTGGGTCCAGGGGTCCAGGCGGCGCTGCTCCAGATACGGCAGCACCGCGACATATTGCTTGGCCAGGGCCGTGGCAAAGTACCAGGCCCGCATCATGTTGACGTAGTACTCCTCCGACTGTACTGCAGCCACCCATTCCGGGTACACGGGATCAAAGTCCGCATCCAGAAAATGCGCCATCAGCATCCCGATCCCAAAGCGCACGGTGTAGGTCTCCCCGGAGGCGATCCAGCACCGAGCAAGCGGCAGAAGTTCCGCGTGGTGCTTCCCGAACACCTTCGGCGAAAGCTGGTCACAGGTGGCCCAGTTGTCGACGAACGGCAGGAAGCGTTCCACCCCGGCAGCGCAGCGGTCGAAGTCCTTTATCTCCGACAGGAGAAAGGCATGCAGCTGGTTTTCGTCAAAGCTCTCATGCGGCAGCGCGCTCAGGAATTCCCCAATGTCCGGGCGTTTCAGCAGCTCCTTTGCGTAAGCGCGCAGCGCTGGGGTGCGCACCCCGATCACGGTTTCGGGCCTCACCGTCGGGATGAGCTTTACCTGAAAGTCCCGGTACTTCTTATCCTGTTGGCGGTATAGCTCCGCGCGGATTTCTTCTGTGATCATATTTCCCTCCCCCCTTCCATGTCCTTATGATACCCGAAGCGCCCCGTCCTTGCAAGACCGGGCTTGACGGCGCAAGGCGCTTTCGGTATAGTAATCTTATTAAGGAAAGAAAGGACTGCCTGCCATGTTTGACGAGCTTCACGACGGTTCCCTCTACTACCCCATGTCCGGGGAGATCCTGGACGTACAGACCCGGTGCCTGGAAAAGCTGTATGACTACAATCAAACGCGTCCCTCCGAGGCCGAGCGCCGCGCCGCGCTCTTGCGGGAGATGTTCTGCGAGATCGGCGAGGGCTGCTACATCGAGCCGCCCTTTCACGCCAACTGGGGCGGGCACTTTGTCCACTTCGGCAAAAACGTCTACGCGAATTTCGGCCTGACCCTGGTGGACGACACCCATATCTATGTGGGCGACAATGTGATGTTCGGCCCGAACGTGGTTGTCGCCACGGCGGGGCACCCCATCCTGCCCGCGCTCCGGGAGCAGGGGCTGCAGTACAACGCCTCGGTGCGCATCGGGAAAAACTGCTGGATCGGCGCGGGGGCGCTGGTGATGCCCGGCGTCACGATCGGGGAGGGCAGCGTCATCGGCGCGGGCAGCGTGGTGACGCGCGACGTGCCCGCAAACGTCGTGGCGGTGGGAAATCCCTGCCGTGTCCTGCGCCCGGTCGGCGAGCGCGACAGGCAGTTTTATTTCCGTGACAAAGCCATCCCGGAGGCATATTTTAAGGGCTGAGCGCGTATACTTCTGTGCTGCCGTCATTGTGAACAATTTGTATAATCTCTGTGCTTTTTCTTGACAAGGGGTGCAAAGAGGTGTATTCCTTCGTAAGCTCAAATACGAGGCAAGGAATCTGTATGAACAGAAACGAAAACAAACAGAAGTTTTATCTGCCGCATATCGGCCAGCGCATCGTCAAGACGAGCATTGCCGTGCTCATCACGCTACTGGTCTACTATCTGCGCGGCTACCGCGGGGCCGCCATGCCCGCTGAGGCCGCCATCACCGCCATCATCTGCATGCAGCCCTATGTGCGCGACACCCGGGACTTTGCCATCAGCCGCTTTCTCGGCACCCTCATCGGCGCTGCCTGGGGCCTGGGCTTTCTGCTGCTGATGCTGGTCTTTCCCCGGATGGGGAGCGTCCTGCTGCTGGTGTACCTGCGCATGGCCATCGGCGTGATGCTGACGCTCTACACCTGCGTCCTGGTGCGCAGGCCCGACACCTCCGGCCAGGCGGCCATCGTATTTATCTGCGTGGTCATCGCCTTTCCCGAGATCGAAGGCCCGATGCAGCAGGCGCTCGAGCGCTTCGACGGCGTACTGCTGGGCACCGTCGCCGCCATCGCGGTCAACATCTTCCGCCTGCCGCGCGACAAGGAGCGGGACTTCGTCTTCTTTGTCAGGATCGCGGACCTCGTGCCCGACCGCTTCTCCACCCTGCCGGCGGCGGCCCGTTTCCGGCTCAACTATCTTTATGACGACGGGGCCAAGATCTGCCTCATGTCCGAGCACGCCCCCGCCTTTTTCACCCTCACCATGAGCCAGACCATGCTGAGTGTGCCCTTCATCGTCATGGACGGCGCGGCCATCTACGACGCAAATGAGAACACCTATCTCCAGGCCGAGACCCTGGACACCCGGGAGTCCGCCCGCCTGCGCGAGCACCTGGACGCCATGGGCCTGGGCTATTTCCTCTACACCATTCACCACGGCAAGGTCTGCATCTTCCACCGCGGCAGACTGAACACCCAGGAGCAGGCCATCTTCGAGCGCATGAAGCGCTCCCCCTACCGCAGCTATCTGGAGGGGGAGATCTACCGGGACGATGAGATCGTCTATCTCAAGGTCATCGACGAGGCGGACAAGATTCAAGTCCTTGCAAAGCGGCTTGAAGGCTATATGGAGGGTCGGAAGCTGCGCATGTCGGTCAAGCCCGAGTCCGTCCCCGGCGTGAGCGGGCTCTACTTCTACGCGGACACCGCCGACATGCCCCAGGCCGAAGAGCGCCTGATGCGCATGCTGCGCGAAAAGGAGCCGCAGCTCAAGCCGCGCGAGGTGTTTTTGAAGACGCCCTACCGCTCGGAGCATGACGCGATGCACCTGCTGCACCGTCTGGCAAACCTCTATGAGCCATTGAAGATCCTGCGCCTCTTCCCCCGCCTGCGCGAGAAGCTGATGAACGGCGATTGAATAAGGAACGGAGTACCCATGCAGTCATTCATGTATACCGTAAAAACCCCGGTCGGCCTGCACGCCAGGCACGCGGGGCTCATCGTGAAGGAAGCAAAGCTTTACCAGTCCGCCGTCACCGTCACCCGCGGCGAGCGCAGCGCCGACGCCCGGCACCTCATGGCGCTCATGACCCTCGGCGTCAAGCAGGGCGACGTGGTCCATGTCACGGTCGAGGGTGTGGACGAGGACGTGGCCACCCTCAAGATGAAGGCTTTGTTCTTCAAGCATTTTTAAAACGTCAGCGCCTCCGCCATGTGCGGAGGCGCTCGCCGTTATCTTTCGAAGAGCAGCATGCAGATCCCCATCAAAATCGGCTGGTGGAGCATGTAGACCCAGATGGTTTTTCTCCCGATCGCGGACAGCAGCGGGATCTTTATACGCGCGACACGCTGCAGGGGCCTGCTCCGTTCCAGAAGACGCCCCAGGAACCACCCACAGAGAAACAGCAGATACCAGGGCAGTATGGGGAAATAGTCTCCGGAGCGAAAGAGCGGGTCGGGAAAGCCCAGCGGTGCGAGGATGCGGTAACGGTAAAGCCCGGCAGGCAGGCGGTACAGGAACGGCCCGAAGCTGAGATATCCGCTGTCCACGTTCTTGAGCAGCAGAAACAGCGCAAAGCAGACTGCAAGCCCAGGCACGACCGGGACCTTTCTGAGGCCCTTTTCCAGCGCCATTGTGAGCAAAACGGCGCAGCCCATGAAGTTCAGGATGCCGAAGCGGACCGTTTCCTCCGGCACGGCGATCAGCGTGACGAGGGTGATGACCAGGCCGCAGGCGTTGAGAAGCAGTCCCCGGCGCAGATTGTTCTTTTTTCCGAAATGGTAAGACACCCCCGCAACCAGGATGAAGGTCCAGCAGATGCACTGCTGCCAGACATGCGCCGCCGGGCGCAGGAAAAACTGCGGGTCCCGCCCGTAGACCACGTTCACGTCAAACAGGAAGTGGTACACCAGCATATTCACCAGCGCAAGGCCGCGCAGGGCGTCGATGAGATGATAGCGCCTGTCTTCTGTCATGGGCACACTCCTAAAACTCAACCACTTGCGGTTCGATGTCCGCGTCGCGGCCGCACAGGATGCCTGCGCAGCCGGGGCTTTTTCAATTTACCATCCGGAGCGCGCAATGTCAAATGCTTGCCGCCGGGCATAAAATGGGGATGACATTTTCGCGCCGTTCTGCTATAATGACCATCGCATACCGAAATCAATCGATTCTTCGATTGATTTCGGTGCCAAACGACGCGTTTGGCACCGGATGATTTTTCAAATCATTCGGGCGATGTTCATTGCAATGAATATAGAGCGCCGCAGCCACTCTGCGGCGCTGAGCAGCAAAGCTGCTCGGCGGAACGCCTTACGGCGTTTCGTCATTATATAATCATTATAATAACAGCGCTTTTGTGCAAAGCTGCAAGGAGAGGACGCCGGAACATGATCTACAACAACATCCTTGAGGCCATGGGACATACCCCGATGGTCCGGCTCAATAAGCTGCCCGCGCCCGGCAGCGCCGACATCCTGGTGAAGGTGGAGGCCCTGAACGTGGGCGGCTCCATCAAAAGCCGCACGGCGCTGAACATGATCGAGGAGGCCGAGAAGGCCGGGCTTCTGACGCCGGACTCCGTGATCGTGGAGCCCACCAGCGGCAACCAGGGCATCGGCCTTGCGCTGGTCGGCGCCATCAAGGGCTACCGCACGGTGATCGTCATGCCCGACTCTGTGAGCGTGGAGCGGCGCAAGCTCGTCCACCACTACGGGGCGGAGGTGCGCCTTGTCCACGACGACGGGGACATCGGCAAGTGCATCGAGGAATGCCTGCAGACCGCCCTGCGCATGCGCGATGAAGACCCGAAGGTCTTCATCCCCCAGCAGTTTTCCAACCCCGACAACAAATATGCCCACATCCGCTTCACGGCGCAGGAGATTCTGGAGCAGGTAGGCGGCCCAATCCACGGCTTTTGCAGCGGCATCGGCACCGGCGGCACCATCTCCGGCATCGGCGAGGTTTTGAAAGAGCGCAACCCCGACATGGAGATCTGGGCCGTGGAGCCGGAAAACGCCGCCATCCTCGCGGGCGGGTCCATCGGCACCCACATCCAGATGGGCATCGGCGACGGCATCATCCCGGAGATCCTGAACCAGCAGATCTACAGCGACATCTGCGTCATCACCGACGACGAGGCCCTCGAGACCGCGAGGCGCCTGACGAAGGAGGAGGGTCTGATGGTGGGCATCTCCAGCGGCACGAATGTGGCCGCGGCCCTGCGCCTGGCAAAGAAGCTGGGCCCGGGCAAGACGGTGGTCACGGTCCTGCCCGACACCGCCGAGCGCTACTTCTCCACCCCGCTGTTTGAAGGGGAATAAACATTACAGCAAAGGCCTCGCCAATCGGCGAGGCCTTTTGTTTTTACCGCTTTCTCCACACGCTGGGGGCGAACAGGAACAGCACCGGGAAAATCTCCAGTCTGCCGAGCAGCATTTCCAAAATGAGCATCAGCTTGCTCGGGATCGAGAAAAAGGCGAAGTTCCCCGCCGGGCCGACCAGCGAAAGCCCCGGGCCGATGTTGGACATGCAGGCGATGGAGGCCGTGAGATTCGTCACAAGATCGCGCCCGTCCAGCGAGAGCACCAGCACGCCCAGCGCGATGATGAACATATAGACCTGGAAATAGACAAGGACGCTGCGCACGGTCTGGTCGCTGACAGCCTTGCCCTCAAACCAGATGCGCTTGACGCGCGTGGGCAGGATCAGCTGCTTGAGCTCGTAGAGGTAGGATTTAAAAAAGATGATGACGCGCGAGATCTTGAGGCCGCCCGCCGTGGACCCGGCACAGCCGCCCGCGAACATCAGCAGCACCAGGATCCAGCGTGAAAGCTCCGGCCACTTGTCAAAGTCGCAGGTGGCAAAGCCGGTGGTGCTGATGATGGTGGTGACCTGGAAGTAGGCGTAGCGAAGACCCTGCGCAAAGCCGCCGACGCTGCCCATGATGTTCAGGGCAATGGTGAGCACCGCCGCCGCGATGATGGCAAGGAAGACGCGCAGCTCCTCGCTCTTGAACACCGCCTTGAACTGCCCGAGCAGAATCAGATAAAAGAGGTTGAAGTTGCAGCCGAAGAGCAGCATGAAGGTGGCAATGACCATCTCGATGTACACGCTGTCATATGCGGCGATGCTGGCTCCCCGGGTCGAGAAGCCGCCGGTGCCGGCGGTGGCAAAGGCGTGGAGGATGGCGTCATAAAAGCTCATCCCGCCGCACAGCAGGAAAATTGCCTCCAGAAGCGTAAGCCCCAGATAGATGAGGTACAGGATGCGCGCGGTCTTGCGCGCCTTGGGCACGAGCTTCGACACCGTCGGTCCCGGCACCTCGGCCCGCATGACGTGGATATAGTGGTCGCCGGACACGGGCAGGATCGCCGCGATGAAGACCAGGACGCCCATGCCGCCCACCCAGTGGGTGAAGAGCCGCCAGAACATGCAGCCCCGGCTCATGGCCTCCACATCCGTGAGGATGCTGGAGCCCGTGGTGGTAAAGCCGGAGACGGTCTCGAACAGGGCGTCTATGTAATGGGGAATGTCCCCGGAGAGGACAAAGGGCAGCGCGCCGAAGGAGGACATCAGCACCCATGAAAGGCCCACCACCACAAAGCCCTCACGTGCAAAGAGGCTGTTGCTCCTGGGCTTAATGAAGTTGAGCCCGCCGCCGAGCAATGCCAGCGGCAGCATCGTCCAGAGAAAGGGCAGGGCGGATTCATGATACCACAGTGCCGCCGTCATCGGCAGCAGCAGAAGAATGGCCTCCGCCAGCAGCACCTTTCCCAGTATATTGCATACGACACGGTAATTCATGTTCTAACTCCCTCAGGCGAGGATATCGTCCAGCGTCACTACGCTGCTGCCCGCCGTGATGACCACGGCCTTGTCTCCGGGCTGGAGGGCGGTTTTGCCGTCGGGCAGGAAGCTCTTGCCGCCGCGCACCACCGCCGAGATGAGCACCCCGGGCTTTAAGCGCAGCTCCATGAGGGTCCTGCCGGCGCAGGCGGCCTTCGCGCCGACGACGAACTCCGTCGCCGTCACGTCCCGGTTGCCGAGGTAGTAGAGTGCCTCGATGGTGGACTTGTCGGAGGCGTGGGCAAGGCCGCGCACATAACCCTCGATCCGCTCCGCCACCAGGTTTTTCGGCGACAGGGTGGTATCCGGGAACACGTCGCGCAGAAGGTCTGTAAACTTCTCGTTGTTGATCTTCGACACCACCTTCTCCACGCCGAGCTTCTCGGCGTACATGGAGAGGATGATGTTTTCCTCGTCGATATTGGTCAGGGCCACGAAGCCGTCCGCGTCCTGGATGCCGCTCTGGGCAAGAACGGTGGTGTCGGTGCCGTCGGCGCAGACCACATCCGCGTCCTGCAGGAGCTCCGCCAGCTGCTGGCAGCGCTCGTTGCTGCTCTCGATGATGGTGACGGAAACGCCGGTGGTCTCCAGAAGCTGGGTGAGGTAGACCGCGATGCGGCTGCCGCCCAGGATGAGCACGGTTTTGGCCGGCTTCTGGTAAGCTCCCATCGCCTCAAAGAACTTGCGCAGCGTTTTCGGCTGGGCGGTGACGGAGATGCTGTCCCCCGCCTGGAGGACGAAATTGCCGTCGGGGATTTGTACTCTTCCGCCGCGCTCGACCGCGCAGACGAGCACCTTCTTCTCGCGCTCCGGGGGCAGCCTTTTCAGGGCCAGTCCGTTCAAGCGGCTGCGCTCTGGGATGCGGAAGGTGACGATCTCCAGCTCACAGTCGGGAAAGCTGTCCACCTGGGTCGCCGCCGGGAACTGCAACACCCGGGAGATTTCTTCCGCCGTGACATAATCGGGGTTGATGGCAAGGCTCAGGTCCATGATCTCCCGCAGGGATTCGCCGCTGTCCAGGTACTGCTGGTTGCGAAGCCTCGCGATGGTGTGGCCCGCGCCCATCCGCCGGGCAAACTGGCAGGCGACGAGATTGGCCTCGTCGTTGCCGGTGGCGGCGATGAAGACATCGCACTTGCCCGCCTCCGCCTCGCGCAGCACGCTCGGCGCGGCGCAGCTGCCGCAGCAGATCATGGCGTCCATGGCGTTGGAGGCGGCCTCCAGCACATCGGGCTTTTCGTCGATAAGGGTGATGTCATGCCCTTCCCGACACAGCCTCTGGGCTACGGTAAAGCCCACCTTTCCCGTACCGGCGATCACGATTTTCATACAGAATCACTCCCGCTGTAAAAGACATGTTAAGATTTGTTTATTATAGCATATGCACGGCTTAAGCGCAACAACGGGCTTTTCTCAAAGCAGAAACTGTGGTATACTGTCTGAAAAGCTGACCACAGGGAGGCAATGCATATGGACAACAGCAAAATCCGTGAACAGCAGATCACCCGTACAAGCGTGATCGGCATTGTGACAAACGTGCTTCTGGCGGTCTTCAAGGCGGCGGTGGGCCTATTGTCCAACTCCATCGCCATCGTGCTCGACGCAGTCAACAACCTGACCGACGCTTTGAGCTCGGTCATCACGATCCTGGGCGTCAAGCTCGCCCGGCGCCGCCCGGACGACAAGCACCCCTTCGGCTACGGGCGCATCGAGTATTTCAGCGCCATCATCATTGCGGCCATCGTCCTGGCTGCGGGCGCGACCTCTCTCATCGAATCGGTCAAAAAGATCATCCGCCCCGAGACCCCGGATTACAGCGCCGTGACCCTCGTCATCGTGGCGGTGGCGGTGGTGGTCAAGCTCATCCTGGGCCGCTATGTCAAGGCCCAGGGCGAGAAATACAACTCCGAGGCGCTCATCGCTTCCGGCTCGGACGCAAGCTTCGACGCCATCATCTCCGCCTCGACGCTTGTCGGCGCGGTCATCAACCTGGTCTTCAAGCTCAACCTCGACGGCATCATCGGCGCGGTCATCTCCTGCTTCATCCTCAAGGCGGGCTTTGAAATGCTCCTCGACTCCATCAGCGACATCCTCGGCAGCCGCCCCGACAGCGAGATCACCCGCCAGATCAGCGAGTGCGTGAAGGAGGTCCCGGGCGTGCTCGGCGCCTACGACCTGATCCTGCACAACTACGGCCCCGACACCGCCATCGGCTCCATCCACGTGGAGGTGCCGGACACCATGGACGGGCGCAGCCTGCATACCATGACCCGTACGATTCAGAGCAAGGTGCTCGAACGCTTCCACATCTTCCTGACCGTGGGCTTCTACGCCGTCGCCGCCGACCGGCAGGCGGACTTTGAGAAAATCAACGCCGTCGCGAAAAAGCACCCCGGCGTGCTCGGCACCCACGGGGTCTACTTTGACGATGAGCACAAGACTCTGAGCTTCGACGTGCTGGTGGACTTTACGGTGCGCGACAAGCAGGGCCTGTGCGAGGCGATCCGCACCGAACTCAAGTCCCTCTTCCCCGACTATGAGATTTTGATCAACCTCGACACCAACTACAGCGATTGACACAATTGTCCGCCGCAAGCATTCAGACCCCATAAAACGCGTCATCCTGAGCGCCAGCGAAGGATCTTCTGCTTCCCATGTGTTGGGGAAAGATCCTTCGCTTCGCTCAGGATGACATTTTTTGTTTCAGTCCACTCTCTCGCTGCCCCAGAAGAACAGGGCCACGGTGCCGGGACCGGTATGCGCGCCGATGAGGCCGCCGATGTTGTTGATGAGCACCTTGCCGCTGAGCTTCGGGAACTTCTCCTCCACGAGGCGCGCCACCTCCTCGGCATCCTCCCGGCAGGCGGACATGGAGATGAAGCACTTGCCGTCGTAATCCGTGCCGCCCTCGGCGTTTTCGACCATGCGCTGCACGATCTCCCTGATGACGTTTTTCTTGGTGCGGATCTTCTGCCGCGGCACGAGCCGCCCGGCGTCATCCATGTTCAGCAGCGGGCAGATCTCAAACACGCCGCCGAAGAAGGCCGCCGTCTTGGAGATACGGCCGCCGCGCACATAGCTCGAAAGGTCCGTGGAGAAGAACCAGTGGTGCACCTTGAGCCTGTTTTCCACGATCCAGTTGGCAAGCTCCCTTGCGCTCAGGCCCTTGTCGCGCATGGCGGCGGCGGTGTCCAGCAGCAGGCCGTAGCCCGAGGACGCGCCCAGGGAGTCGATGATGTGGATCTGCCGCGCGGGGTAGCGCTCCCTGACGATGAGGGCCGCGCTGCGGGCGGAGTTGTAGGTGCCGGAGATGCCGGAGGAGAGGGTCACATGGACAATATCCTTGCCCTGCTCGCAGAAGGCGCTGAAGTAATCCACATACTCGGCGATATTGACCTGTGAGGTCTTGGTCATGGCGCCTTTGGACATGCGGTCATAAAACTCCTCGGCGGACATCGTGGCGCCCAGGTCGTCGGGATAGAGCACATCGTCCATCATATAGTGGAAGCAGATGTACTTGACATTGATGCGTTCAAAATGCTCCTTCGTCAGATCGGCGGCGGAGCAGCCGCTTAGAATATAGTCAGCCATAAGCTCAGTCCTTTCCGTTTTATGCTGCGTTTATTCTACCCAAAACCGCCCCGCACGGCAAGCGGAAGGCGCTCTACGATCCGAAAAAGCCGACTCTACGATTCGTAGAGTCGGCTTTTTTCAAGGCTTTGCGGGCTTTTTGCGTTTGGGCCGTCTGCGGATATTGCACGCGAGAAATACCATCGCCACCGCCGGCACGGCGATCAAAAACAGCTGCCAGTTGTTGCCGTAGGGCAGCGTCAGCACATAGATCAAAACGAAAATGCTCAGCACCAGCGCCGCCAGCATGTACTGTAAATTTTTGGTCCTCTTGAAATAAAGGCTCAGTCCCAGGTATACGATGGCCGACGCCGTCAGCCCCACGAAGAAGGCCTGCCAGTAGATATAGCCCATCCACCACAGCACGACAAAGCCCGTCAGCGCCATGGTCCAGACGCCGACGATGGCCACGGCGTAAATCATGCCGCGGCTGTACTGCGGGCCCTCGTCCTCCTGATCCGGCGGGACCCAGGCATCGTGAGAGGAGAGGATGTAATCCACCGTCACGCCGAAAATCTCCGCCAATCGTGTAAGCACCCAGGCGTCGGGGATTGCCTCGCCGCGCTCCCACTTGGAGACGGATTTGTCCGAGTAATTCAGCTTCGCGCCCAGCTCCGCCTGGGTCAGCCCCGCGGCCGTACGCAGCCGGATGAGGTTGCTCGCGCAGATGAGTTTGAGTTCAGAAAGCTCCATGGTCCTTCCCCGTGTCGTAAGTACCAAATATCCAACGAACGCATTATACCACCGCAGCGCTTTTTCTTCAACCGGAAACATCGTTATGTGCAGTCATGCCCTCGCCTCGCCGCGCATAGAGTGAAGCATCAAAAACTGCGGAGGTTACGATGAAACGACTGCTTATTCCGATCCTGCTGTGCGCTCTGCTGCTCACAGCCTGCGGCAAGCGGCGCAGCGAGGGCGACTTTCGCGCCTTTGCCGAACGCCTGAACAGCCTCGACACGCTCTCCTTCACCGCCCAGGTGCGTGCCGAATACGAGCACAAGACCGCCCGCTTCGCTCTCGCCTACGAGGAGGACCGCGAGGGCGGGCGCGTGACAGTCCTGGCCCCGGAGCTCATCCGCGGGGTGTCGGCGCGGGTAAAGCCCGGCAGCTCCACGCTGGAATACGACAGCGTGGTGCTGGACACCGGGTCACTCGACTCCTTCGGGCTCTCGCCGCTGTCGTCCCTGCCCGCGATGCTGCGCGCCATGCGCCTGGGGCACGTGGACAGCATATGGGACGAGGACGGCAAGACCGTCGTCATGCTCGAGCCGGACGATGAACTCCGGTGCAGCGTGTGGTTTTCCAAGCCCGACATGCGCCCCCTGCGCGCCGAGCTCATCACCGACGGGCGTGTCACGGTCTTTGCGGAAATCAGCGACTGGACCGAAGGCCCAAAGCCGTGAGCGCTTCCGGCTTTCAGCCTCTTTGCGCAGAAGCAAAAGCGGTTGTCTTTCCGCCAAAACTGTGCTAAAGTACAGACATGCAGATACCGCCCCGAGAAGAAGGAAGGACGATGCTCCATGATCCTGTTTTTCAGCGCCACCGGCAACACAAAATTTATCGCGGAGGAGCTTGCGCGCAGGCTCGACGACACAGCGCTGGATCTGCGCGGCAAAATCCGGGATCATGATTATTCCCCTGTCAGCTCGGAAAAGCCTTTCGTCATCTGCTCGCCGGTCTATGTGTGCGAGCCGCCGCGCTTTCTTACCGAATATCTGCGCAAAACGCCCCTTGTCGGCAATCAGGATGCTTATTTCGTTTTCACCAGCGGCGGCTACTCGGGCATCAGTGCCTTTCTGGCCCGCCGTCTCGCGCGGAAAAAGCAAATGCTTTACCGGGGCAGCGCCGACTTCAAGATGCCGCGCAGCTATCTCATCAGCAGCGCTTACCCGCCGCTGGAAAAAGAGGAGATCGAAGCGCGCATCCGCGAGTGTGCCGCAAAGCTCCCGGAGACGGCGGAAACGATCCGCCGCGGAGAAACGCTCAAATCCCGCCATATCTGGCTGTGGGAAAAGCTGGTCACGCTCCCCTTCACGCCGGTATGGGTGCGCCTGCGTCAGGGGACAAAGGACTTTACCGTGACAGACGCCTGCATCTCCTGCGGCAAATGTGAGCGCGGCTGTCCTCTGCGGGTGATCCGGATGGAGAACGGAAGACCGGTCTGGCAGAGCAAGAGCTGCGCCCACTGCATGGCCTGCATCCAGAACTGTCCCGTCGGGGCAATCGAGTACGGCAAGCTGACGCAGGGGAAGGAACGCTACCGCTTTGAAAAATTCCGCTACGTACTCTCCGGAGAAAAACCGGTCCCCGCACCGCAGGAAGAAAAGGCCTAATCTGCATCCTCCTTTCGAGAAGCCTGCCTGCTATGCTTTGACTCACGCTTTCTGTATCAAATTTCCCAAGCCGGGAAATACTAACACCACTCTTTCAAAAGGGAGTGGTGTTTTTCATGCAGGGAAAGGTCGAGATCTGCGGGGTGAACACGGCAAAGCTGCCGGTTTTGAAAGCCGCCGAGACACGGGCGCTGCTGGAAAAGGCCCGCAGCGGTGACCGGGAGGCCCGCCAGGCCCTGATTGCGGGAAACCTCCGCCTGGTGCTGTCGGTGATCCAGAAATTCTCCGGCCGCGGCGAGAGCATGGACGATCTCTTTCAGGTGGGCTGCATCGGTCTCATCAAAGCCGTGGACTGCTTTGACCTGAGCCAGAATGTCCAGTTTTCCACCTACGGCGTTCCAGCGATTAACGGATGGTGAAAAGATGAAAAGAGGTTTTCACCATGACGCGAAAGCAGGCACTGGCCCTGGCAGAGCAGGTCTTATCCGAGCGCGGACAGGTTGAAGCGGCAGCGATCCTACATAAGCTCTCCGGCGAACTCCCCTTCTACAGTTGGTCAGAGGATGCGATCCGGGACGCGGTGGAGCAGTTCATTCTCGACCACGGGCGTGTCCCCACCGCCACCAATTTCAAAAAGCGGGGCCTTCCCCCGCATACGGTTATCAAGAAGCGCTTCGGCATCACCTTGCAGGAGTGGCTAAACCGGAATTATCCCGTCACCAAGCCCTCCGAGGACGAAAAACGGACAAAGGCCACCGAGGCCTTTGTCCGGGATTATTTTCGTATTCAGCCCAAAAGCGCCGACGAGTTCAATGCCCGGCGCACGCCCGGGACGCACTGCTGGTACACCGTCGCCGTCTACAACCACACCCGCAGCTGGCGGAACCTGCTGGCCAAGCTGGAGCTGCCGATCTACAACAACGTCGATGTCCCGCACACGAAGCCCGACCTCAAGGTCAGCGTCATATCGGACACGGATTTCCGGGACTGATGGGCGGGAAGAACATGAAATTATTACTATTCTGCGAGTACAATATGGACACCGCTTGTGTGGAGCTGCGGTATTCCGACGGCAGCACTCTTGCTATTGACTGCAATGAGGTCGAAAGCCTGTATGGCAACAGCCCCGCTTATCGCACCGAGCTGGACTATCTGATCTACAACGATCCCCTGGCTTATGCAGACCTGATCTTGAATGGGAATGTGGAAGAGTACCTGCGAACGGTAGCCCAGGAGCGGTATCTGGACTGAGGCTAGCACCACAAATCTATAGTGGTTTCACTAAAAACGGCTGTTTCACCAAATCGGTGAAACGGTCGTTTTTAGTGAAATATAAAACAGGCACTATACCGGATTACAGCTCGTACAAGTCCTCACCGCTATAATAGGCGTATCCATCCTCCTGCTTTGCAAAACCGTTAGCAGCAATAAAGCCCAAGCGAACAACTTTTAATGCGTCGATCTCTCGAACCTGGCCTGCTTCCCTGTGAATTTCATCGAGCGTCATCGGATTCTGGTAATACTTCGCTTCATAAATCTCATATTTATCTCCGAACTCGAGAGCTACGTCAAATTCACCGTTTCGATGGCGGACAGGATCATCGTAGTAATAGGTGCCGATGTTCGTGATTCCGGGAAGCCTGCCGCTTTTGGCAAGTTGAGAGAAAAAGCTCCGGCACAGCTCTTCAAATCGGTGTGGGACAAACTCAGACAGCAGCGTAGGTGAGACGATCTGCTCAAAGAATGTACGCGCACCTATCATCTGCAGTGCGCTCTTGTTGGGGTAAACATAAGCATAATAAAAACGGATCAGATTATCATTGATCTCATAATACTTCTTTTTTGCGTCGTTGGGCTTGTTGATTGGCACTACCTGACGCACCAGTTCCATGGAAGCAAGGGATTTCATCTGTTTAGCAAGATTCCCCGTGCTGTTGGATTGCAGCTTGTTCTCAAGCTCTGTATACCTTTTCTTTCCGTTGCTGAGAGCAGCCAGAATCCGCTCCGCGTTTACGGCGTTGGTGTAATCGGACAGCAGGATATTGGATGCGTACAGATTGACTGGATTGCTGGGTGCCAGAATCGTCCAGATGATGTTCTCTTCCAGTGTTTCCTCATCCCGCAGTTGTTGTAGGACAAAAGGCGAGCCGCCGAAAACACTGTAGAACGCTATTTTTTCATAGGGTGTTTTCGAGGGATAGAAGGCTGCCGCTTCCCGGTAATTTAACTCCTGTAAATGGATAATCAGGCCAAAACGCCCATAAAGAGCGTCTTTCTCTTCCAGCAGGTTCTTCATGACGCTGATCTGTGAGCCGGAGAGGATCAGGCTGATGTTGTCAAGCTTTGTATCCACGATGCTCTGGAAAACAGAATCGATCTTTTGGGATTCTACAAAGGTGCTCAGATAGGGGTATTCGTCAATGACAACAACAAACTCTCTGGGAAGAGAATTCAGAAACGCGAAAACATCCTGGAACGTGTCAAATGAGGACGCAAATGGCAGCACCCGCTCCGCAAGCAGCACCTTCACAAAAGCATCCACATTTTCCTTTACAGTACCCTTGATGCATTCATAATATATAGCTGTTTTATCCTGCTGCTGCAGGGCCTCCCTAATCAGCCGGGTTTTGCCGACACGTCGTTTTCCGTAGACAAGCGCAGCATGATTGCTTCTCTTCATTGCAGATACAAGTTGAGAAAGCTCTTCCGACCTGGCAACAAACATAAGGAGCCCTCCCTTTATGATGAATTTAGATTCAGTGAATTTTCTTTCAGTTAAATAATACTTGCAGGAACGGGATTTGTCAACCGATTTTTGAAGGATGCCCGGAATCACTTGCGTCGTCTGCTGACGGTGTACAGTGATTCCGGGCTCTTTTTTGCTTTTAGGCCTTCTGCAAAAGTCAAGCATAGCCACAAGCCGCGCATCATGTTCGGTATCATAGTCACTAACATGGTCACATGCGACTTTGTTGTAATTCACATTCTTCAGAACGGCGCGGAAATTGGTGCTGGATGAGTGAAATTCCAAGCGCAGCTCTTCGTTGTAACTGGGGGAGCTTTCTGTTTCACTGACGATCCCCCGCAGGGCGCTGCCGTGGCGTTCCACGAACTTCATACGCTGGAACAAATCAACAATAACCGGCCCACGAAGTCGAATGCATTGATGTTCAAGCAAATTCAAAAGATAGTCAAAAGATAGCGGCTCAATGTAAAGCCTTGAAAACACTGACTTTTTTGTTGATTCACAGCAAAACTTGAGGCCATTTCAAAAGATAGTCAAAACTTATCATGCGTGGCACATGCATGGTATCTTGGTCACCACCATGCATGTTGAAGTTTATACTTTTTAATACGACTCGAAAATCAGTGCTGGAAGAATGAATCTCTAGGTATTCTTTCTCAGTTTGGCCGGGTTGCTTGTCTGATTCATTTTTACAAGAAATAGTATTTGCTCCTCAAGAATTGTTTATGGATTATCCGCAGCATAGGGATACTCTAACATTTCCGCTCTTGTTCGAAGAATACTACGAAAAAACAATCAGTTTTGAAACACGTTATCCTGACTCACATCTTGACCTGCAACTTGACCCTCATCTTGGTCGTCGGTGAACAAGATACAATTCATGTTCTTCCGCGCAACTCGAATATTTGTAGCAGAGGAATGAAATTCCGGGCGCAGCACCCCACATTTCAACCTACTCGCCTATGCACACTCTGACGTGGATCTGGGCCTCGTTTCAATCTACTATGATTAGTACGCAGTTGCCAACGCATTTATGTGCGTTGGGAGTTGCTTTTAACGTGCGTGTGTGTTATAATGCGATTGGAGGTGCGTTGGCATGAGACTCGTTCCCGAAAGCGAAACCATTACTATCGAATTCAAAAGTGATATAAAGGGGTATCCAGACTCAGACATCTTTGAGGCCGTAGTAGCTTTTGCAAATACAGAAGGCGGAGAACTATATCTCGGAATTGAAGACGATGGTGAAGTAACCGGTGTAAATGAAGCACACAAGAATCCAATCACTCTTAGTGCCTATATAGCGAATAATACTATCCCGCCAATATCAACACGAGCAGAAATTATCGATGATTTACAACCTGTCTTAAAAATATCCGTTCCTAAATCTTATGGTGGGATCGTGGCCACTGCGGGAGGAAAGATTCTTCGCCGACGTATTAAAGCTGACGGAAAGCCCGAGAATGTTCCTATGTATCCCACTGAATTAGCAACGCGTTTGTCCGATCTGCGTCTTTTAGATTATTCAGCCTTGGCTATTTCTGATGCTTCAATGGACTGCTTTGACTCTTTGGAGGTTGATCGCCTTCGTAGGCTTATTCTTGCATATGATGGAGACAAAACGCTATTAGATTTAGTCGATGAAGATCTATTTAAAGCTCTTGGCTTTGTCAAAGAGGTTGGAAACGCTCTTTCTCCTACTGTTGCAGGAATACTTATGGTGGGAAAGTCTGGTGCCATCAAACGTTTTGTCCCTACAGCCGCCACTGCATTTCAGGTGCTAGATGGCACAACAGTGCGAGCAAATGAAGATTTTGTGTTGCCAATATTAGCATCAATTGAGAAGCTAAACACTTTTTTAGATGCATGGAATCCAGATCGTGAAATTGAGATGGGACTTTTTAGAATGTCAGCACCTGATTTTAACAAGCGGGCATTGCGTGAGGCGATTGTTAACGCTTATAGCCATCGAGATTATTCAAAAATGGGAAGAGTAAGAGTTGCAATTGCAGACGAAGGGCTAACTATTGCTAATCCTGGTGGATTCATTGAGGGTATTTCGGTTGATAATCTTCTTACAGCGGAACCACACGGTAGGAATCCATTGCTGGCAGATGCTTTGAAACGAGTTGGCCTTGCAGAGAAAACTGGCCGCGGAATAGACAGAATATTTGAGGGCTCATTGATCTATGGGCGGCTTTTGCCAGACTACTCAGCATCGACAAGTGTAACTGTGTCTCTTTTTATTCCACGAAGTGCGCCGGATATCCAACTTGCGAAAATAATATCTGATGAACAGAATCGGTTAGGCCGTCCACTGCCAATCAACACATTACTTGTTCTAAACAGTCTAAAAGAGCTGCCCAGAAGCGATGTCCATCAACTTGCAGATTCGGTAAAGCTCCCTGAAGCAATTGTAAAAGCAATTCTAGAAAAATCCATTGAAACTGGGCTAGTAGAAGCATACGGCAATGGTCGAGGACGAAGCTATATGCTATCTCATAGAGCATATGGGGACGGAAGAAAGAGCATCGGCTATGTTCGACAAGCAGACATTGACGAAACTAGATATCTAGAGTTAATCATCAATTTAGCGCAGAAAAATGAATTCATTTCGCGCTCTGATGTTGTCCAACTTCTTCACGTTCCTGAGAGCAAAGCATACCGGCTACTAAAGAAGCTTGTAGCGGAAAATACTCTTGCCGCTGTAAACAAGGGGCACTATGCAAAGTATAAGCTAAATCGCAGCTAAAGTGATAACAACGCACGTCCAACGCGTTGAAAATGTGTTGGACGTGCGTTAAACAAGCATGGTCCTCGGGGTCACGTTTGACGCTCTTGCAATCGCTACAAAGGAGAGACAATGATAGACAAAACTCCACAAGTTTTTATTTCTTATAGCTGGACATCTGAAGAATATAAGCAACGTGTGAAGGATCTCGCTGTCCGGCTCATGCATGATGGAATACTTGTTAAACTCGACATATGGGATCTGAAAGATGGGCAAGACAAGTATGCCTATATGGAACAATGTGTCACTGACGAGAACATTGATAAAGTGTTAATCCTGTCTGACCGCATATACGCCGAGAAAGCGGACAAGCGCAAAGGCGGCGTAGGCGATGAAACTACTATTATTTCTCCTGAAATTTATGGACATGCGAGTCAGCAAAAGTTTATCCCGGTGGTAATGGAACGAGATGAACAAGGCGATGCATACCTTCCGGCGTACTTAAAAAGCAGGATGTATAAAGACTTATCTGGAGATAGTTTTGAAGCCGAATATGAGAGCCTTGTACGAACAATCTATGACGAGCCAGCTGAACGCAAGCCAGAATTGGGATCAAGGCCGGCGTGGCTAGATTCAGAACCATCTGCGTTGTATTCAACGAAGGAAGCGATGCGCCGACTTGTCAGCACACAAGCTGGATCGTTAAAGAATTCCGCAGCACAAGATTTCCTTGATGCGTACATAGAAGCACTGAAACCATTCTTTAAAGCTAGCTATCCTGATCCTCAGACCTATTTAGATGACTTTTTTGCGATGAAAGAAGTGCGGAATCTGTTTCTAGGATGTCTAAAGGAATTCTCGGCAAAAGAGCACTTTGGGTCATTTATGGCAGATTCTTTTGAAAAGCTGTATAACAGCCTATGTGATATAAGAACCTTCGTCCCAGATGCTCATAGCTGTGGTACAGATGAATTTGACATATTTAAGCTTCATGTGTGGGAATTGTTTGTTTGTACAACCGCATTTATGCTTCATAATGAACTCTTTTCAGATCTACATGAAATGCTATATCACACGTACTTTTTGAGGCAAGACGGCTTGTCTGAAACAGTACGCACCACTAGTTATGAGGGCTTCCGATTTCATTCCAAATTAATGGAGGAGCGAATCAAGCCGAAGATGCCCCAGGATTTGAGCAGAAAGTATACACTGACAGGGCATTATATAGTAAATGACCGTGAATATTTACCTCTATATTCGGGAAAGGCTTTGGCAAATGCAGATTTGTTTTTATATCAGGTTTACAACGGTTTAAATCTCGAACAAATAACTGAATGGTTCCCTTGGTTCCCAACACTCTATGTTTATGCAGATCACTACGACTCAGTATGGAAAAAATTAAAATCTGAGCAATTCTGCAAAAAGATTATGCCGATTTTTGGAGTCGCGACAATACAGGATTTGAAAGCACGGTTAAGTCAGTGTAAAGTTGATTCCAATGTGCGCTATAGTCATGGCTTCGCAGATCCTGCCCCTGCAATTTTGTCTTATATCAAACTTGATGACGTAGGAGTCCTGCCATAGAGGGGAGCCACCATTATTGAAAAGACCGGAATCATTGATGCTGCAAACACATGCATCTGATTCCAGTTTTTCTTGTAAGCTCAACACTGATTATTAACTCAGCAAAAAGCATTGAAAACCTGGCCTCTATACTGGTATTTAGACCAGGTTCATGATATAATTATATAACTATTTTTCGAAATGTATGCTTTGGGGAGGGGTGGGGCTGCTTTGGCAATAGGTATCATAGATGCAGACCTCTTGGGAAGAAAACGGCACAGGTTTCCGAATCTTGCCTGCGAGAAAATCTCTGGATATTGGAAAGCCGAAGGAAAGCAGGTTGTCCTACTAAAAGATTATGATCATGCTGGAGACTATGATCATGTTTATATTTCCAAGGTATTTACAGACACCCCCGTTCCTGAATGGGTTGTTGATGATGCCCGTCGTCCTGAAAATGTGAGTATCGGAGGGACAGGCTTTTTCTTTGACAAAGCGCCTAACCTTCCGAATAACATTGAACATCATATGCCGGATTATGATCTGTATAACGATTTTATTGAAAGTTGCGTTGAAAAGGAACGTGCTGTAAAAAAAGAAAAGTTTGATGAAAAAGCATTTCGAAGCAGATTTAGAGAGTATACCGACTACTCGATTGGCTTCTTAACCAGAGGCTGTTTCCGAAAATGTGGGTTTTGTATCAACAAAAAATATGACCATGTATTTGCCCACAGCCCTTTAGAAGAGTTCTATGACCCGGATCGAAAGAAGATATGTCTGCTTGACGATAACTTTCTCGGGTGTCCTCGTTGGCAAGAATTGTTGGAAACTCTTCAAGCAACTGGAAAACAGTTTAAGTTCAAGCAAGGTCTTGACGAGCGCCTGTTGACAGACGAGAAATGTAAGGTTCTGTTTAGCTCGAATTACGATGGTGATTATACGTTTGCTTTTGATAACATAGAAGACTACGATCTGATAAAAAGCAAGCTGGAAATAATTCGCCGCTATACCAAGAGCAACTACATAAAGTTCTACGTTCTTGTCGGATACAAGAGCACAGACGCAACAGATATTGAGAATGCCTTTAAGAGGATAGCGCTGTTGATGGAATACGGGGCGACGCCTTATCTAATGCGGTTTCAGAACAAAAATGATACACCTTGGCGTAGGTCGAAATATGCAGGCCTGTATATTCAGATGGCAAGATGGTGTAATCAGCAGTCTATTTTTAAAAAGATGAGTTTTCGAGAATTTGCTGTCCGCAGCCAGGAACTCCACATGACAGAGGGAACAGATTGCGCACCAATGAAAGCACTAAAGGCCTTTGAAAAGGAAAACCCCGAAATAGCAAAAACCTACTTTGACAAAAAATACAAGAGGTGTGAATGATGGACTTTTATGCCGATTGGTTGGCTAGGATCTCCCAAGGCGGCAATGATGATGTGTTTATTCATGCTTTTTTGGAAAAGGATTCTAAATCTACAAGCTTTCTTTTTGAATCATACGACCGAGATCGGCTTCTTACAATGCTCAAATTGTTTCAGATATTGCCGATTGAGCGGCTGCTTTCAGCAATAGAAGAACAAGGTTATACGAACAGTTACAACACTCTTGATGTCTCTCAGTTTAGTGACTTCGGGAAAGCGACAGAAGCTGTTCCTGAGATTCTTGAGTTTTATCCGCAAGGTATTTCTTATAGCGATCTTGGTGAAAAACTCATGGGAGAACGAGAATATGAAGCATGTCGAAAGTATGGGGAAAACCATGCGAGGATGGCTTCCGTCATGAGCTTGGCGAGACTTTCGGAAAAGCAGCCAAAGCTTGTTTATCCGACAACCCTTGGTCATTTTTTGGTGGATTATCAAATTCAAGAAAAGAAAAACCTGTTGCGAGCCCTTTTGCTTCGTAATCCATTCCTCCAAAACATGGTCCTGCTAACAATGACTGGAGATAAGGCGTATAAGGATCTAGTCACGGGGCTTGCCGACACAACCGCAAAAAGACGGCGTCAATCAATAAAGCAACTGATGCATTTTATCTTTGCTGAGACAAATAAGGAGAATCTCTTAGCGCAGATAGATTGGACGGTATAATATGAGCTTTCAAGATCTCACAATTAAGCTTGCCTATGAGACAGGCGAAAAAATGGAAGATCTCCTAGACTCTTTCTATATTCCCGTTTTAGAGCAATCAGAAAAGTATTATAGAATTGCAGGCTTCTTTTCGTCCTCTGCCCTCGCTGTAGCTGCTACTGGAATTGAAGGACTAATTCATAATGGCGGTACTATGTATCTGCTGGTCTCTCCAGAGCTATCTGCTGACGATTATCGCATAATAAAGGAGCATGGCTGCATTCGGGAGGATATGGACATCTTCTCGGATTTTCAAATAGAAGACACTCCGGACGACCACTTAAAAGCATTAGCTTATCTGTTGGACATAGGCCGACTGAAGATAAAAATCGTTGTTCCGAAACGCGGGCATATGAGCCTGTTCCACCAAAAAGTTGGCGTCTTCTTTGATAGCAATAATAACATGATCTCCTTCTCAGGCTCAATCAATGAAACTGCCCAAGCTTGGCTATACAACATTGAGGAGTTTAAGGTGTTTTGCTCTTGGAAGGCAGGGCAAGCCGACTATCTGAATCAAGACCTAAGAAAGTTTTTGGACTTTTGGAAGGGAAAGCGAGAAAGCATAGCGGATGTCTATGACATCCCCGAAGCCATAAGAGAAAGAATAGTCGCAGCAAAGCCTCGGGATCTGCAAGACTTGCGAATCATGGAGCGATATACCGGGCGGCGCAGAGCAAACCGAAGCAATCTTAGTCTCTTTCCTCATCAAGCCGATGCCGTAAAAAAATGGGTAGAAAACAAATACTCACTTCTCATGGAAATGGCTACAGGAACTGGAAAGACGAGAACTGCCATCGGATGTATGCTCAAAAAATTGAAGGACAATGAACGACTCCTAGTCATTGTTGCTACGCCGCAAAACACTTTGTCTCGCCAGTGGAGAGACGATTTTTCCACACTTGGAATTGCTTTGGGAAACAGCATTATTATAGATGGCACAAATTCAAAATGGAAATCCGATTTTGAGTTTGTATTATTGGACCTAAGTACTGGCCTGTATAGTACTGCTGTCATTTTTACGACTCACCAAACGGCATCAAATGAACGGTTTTTGGAAATTATTCATCGAGCGAAACAGAACACCAAGATCCTGTTTATTTGCGATGAAGTGCATGCAATAGCGACAAGCAAGCAGAAAGTTGCATTGAATCCCGCGTATGAATACCGGATTGGATTAAGTGCAACGCCCAATAGAATGTTCGATGATTATGGTTCGCTGTTGATAAGAAACTACTTTGGTAATAATTCCTTTGAATTCACAATTAAAGACGCACTAAACACAATAAACCCTTGTACTGGAAAGCCTTTTCTAAATCAATACGAATACCACCCCATTTTTGTTGATCTTTTGGACGATGAGTACTCCGACTACAAAAAGAAAACCAAACTCATAGCCATTGAGCGCTCCAAGGAAGACCGGGATGAGGAACGTATTGAGGAACTACTGCGAGAGAGGGCAGCCATCTTAAAGAATGCAGGGAGCAAGTATGCTGCTCTTGACTCTCTGATAGAAAAACTCGGAGCGCGCGCTATTTATGATACGCTACTTTTCGTCTCAGATAAGCAGATGGATAATTGCATGACTTCTCTTGCAAGACACGGGATAACTCGTGCGAAAGTCACCGAAGAAGAGTCTGCTTCGAAAGTCGTGACGATCCGAGGCGAGACCGAACGCCAAAAAATCATTAAAGACTATAAAAATCATCAATTGCAGATGCTTTTGGCGATAAAGTGTCTGGATGAAGGAATTGATATTCCTAATGCAAGAGTTGCTATCTTAATGTCGAACGGTACAAATCCAAGAGAGTATATTCAGCGTATTGGGCGTGTTATTCGGCAGGCCGAAGGGAAGCCAAGATCTCTCATCTACGATTTTATTATGGTTTCTCCCAATAGAAGCGACACAATCATCTTATCTCACGAAGCCAGACGATCGGCTCAAATTGCAGATAACGCCATTAACAGAATGGAAGTTCGACAGTTGTTTCTGAAGGAAGGGGTTGATCTCAATGCCTATCAGTGAAAACATAAATAAAGAGATCTCAAAACTAAATGTTGATGAAGAATTCAAAAGGCTTATGCTAGATATCCTTCGAAAAGAAGACGAAGGCGTAACAAGTCGAACCTACAAAGGCGAGTACTCTTCCATCGTAGATGCTTATATTAAGGCGAAGGAGGATGGCAATGGAACAAGTCAGGATCAGCCGGATTGAGTTTATCAATTATCGCCAATACGGGACTGGCAGCCTCGTTTTTTCTCATAGCGCAAAATACGAACTGACAGCGTTCATTGCCAGAAACGGAACTGGGAAGACCACTCTGCTGAATGCCTTAACTTGGTGTCTCTATGGCAAAGAGAAACTGTTGGATGTCCGGCAGACTGATAAAAAGATTGGCGCAGATGAGTCGTTGCCGCTTTTGAATACCAAGGTTCTGAATGAAAGTGAAGTCGGGAAGAATATCACGGTTGGTGTTAATGTAACCATCGTAGATAGCGAAAAGACCATCCTTTTTAAGCGTACTCAGATATGCCAAGTCAGAGAGCGAAATGGGATTAAGGATGTAATTGCTTTACCTGGTGAGTTTAGCGCTACTACCACGCCATTTAAGCGGTCAAATTCAGTCGTTCGGAATGATAGCGAAGCTGCAATGCTTGTGAAGCAGTATTTTGATGAAGATATCTTTAACTTCTACTTCTTTGACGGCGAGAACTTGAAGTATTACTTTGAACCGCAACAAGCAAGTCTCATTAAAGGGTCAATCTATAACATCTCTCAAATTGATTTGCTGGAAAATGTAATCTCTAGAATAGGTGTATTACAAAAGGAAGCTCAAAAGAAAATCGGAAAAGGGTTTCCCGACCTTGAGCAGAAAATGAAGACCGCACAAGAAGTATCTGACGAAATTCAAAAGTACTATTGTGATGCGGATCGTGAAGAACAAAAGGAGAACGCTGCAAAAGAGGAAATAGACCGAATTCAGGAACTCATAAACCAGGTCAAGCCAGGAGAAGAGCTCCTAAAACGCAGAGCCGCGCTTGTGGAGAAGCTTAAGGACATAGAGGCTGAGCAAGCTGAACTCGATAATGACAGATCTCTGTTCGTTCGGAAGTACATAACGCTTTTGTCGTTTTACCCCAGGATCAAAACAGTTCTTGATTTAATAGAGGAAAAAGAAAAGAACTCTGAGCTTCCGCCGTCAATAGACAAAATCGCGGTGCAACGACTTATAGACCATAAAGATGAAAAATGTCCTATTTGTGATCAGCCTGTTGGTGATGAAGCAATAAAACATTTGCAGCACCTTATTGAGAAACTTACCGTTTCTCAGGGAACATCTGCTCGCTTGATGGAGATTAAATATCCTTTATATCAACTTGCAGACGAAGCGAAAGACTACCCACGAGTACGTGATGAGCTTCAGCAACGCCAAAGTGATATTTACAGGTCAAAAGAGGATGCCACATCAAAGCTCAAAGCTGTAAAGGATCTTTTGGGGACAAGAACAGAAAGCGTCGATGAAAATGGCGTAACAGTTGCTAGTCTCAATGCAGATCTTGCGAGGGAAGAGCGTAATCGTCAAGCGCACCATGACATAGTTGTGCGTTTAAGGACTCTAGCGTCTACCAAGGAAAAGGAACTCGAAAAGCTCCACGCAGAAATTGAAGATCTACAGAAAAAAGCAAATACAAATGCACTTCTGCAAAAGGAATTTGAGGAGTATTCTGCCCTTATGCTCCGCTTTAAACAAATCCGGGACAGCATCACAGACCGGATGCGGTTTGAAATTGAGCGGTATACTTCTGAGATATTCCGCGACATGTCCTCAAAAACAAGAACATTTGGAAAGGTTAGCATTGACGAAAACTATCACGTGTCAGTTTATAACATCGAAGGCCATCCGATGACTTCAAATCTCAGCGATACAGAAAAGATGGCATTGGCATACGCATATACTCTCGCTATCCATCGTGCATCGGGGAAAAACTGTCCTCTGGTAATTGACTCACCGCTCGGAAGAGTATCTGATAACAACCGAAAGAATATGGCTACTGTCTTTTTGGATTTAAGCCAGAAAAAACAACTAATCATGTGCTTCACGCCGGACGAATTCTCTGATAACATCAAACCGATTTTTTCCAAAATAGATAAGCGCGAATTGCGGCTTGGAGACGATGAGAAAACTATTGAAACGGGGCTGGTGAGATAGTATGGCAAAGTCATATTTTTCAATTGGTAAAGAGTACAAACAATTGATAAGTGATCTGTCGGACGAAAAAATCCTTGGGTTCGATAGTGCTTCGACTCTAGATAATTTCTGTCTTGCAGTCGCGCTGGGAATAAACAATCCGCAGAAAGTGTTGTCTAAAGAAAGCTACGCTAGAACAGAATACTTGCATAATGATTTCCGCTCAAACGCTTTGCTCAGCGCGGTAAACATTGCTCGAGCAAGAAATGATGATGAAGTGGATGAATTTGCATCGCTGGATTCCATTATTGACTATACTGAAATGCTGGCATATTCCGGATTTGGTGAATTAGCGGAAATGCTGGGAAAAATCAAGCGCGGGGAAGCGAGCAAACAACTTATCGAAAAGAGACTTGAAAGTGCACTTGAAACAATGTATTTGCAGTACATTGAGAATGATATCTGACAGGATGCGCAGATCGTTTTGCTAGGCTCTAATATCTGAACGTCCTCCAACGCTTCAAAAAAGAGCGGAGTACCGGTTTTTTCCTGACCGATACGCCGCTTTTTTCATTTTCTTTCGTTGCCACAAAAAGATTCTGTATTTTGTGGCACTAGAAGAAAATGAATGCCGACAATCATCATTCTGCCCTTTATTCAGAACTGATGATTGTCGGCATCCGGGAGGGTTCCAAGGGAGGGCAGAGCCCGCCTTTGGCGAACGACCTTGCTTGCAAGGTCTAGTGAGTTATACCTTCCGGCGCACGGCTGGCGCGAAAGGTGGATGCGGCTTACAGGCAGCCAGCTTTCACGTCAGCCAGGGCGGAGGATTCTGCAAGCCGCAGCGAGCAGAATGCTTCGCCCGATGAAGTCCGGGGAATGATCTGACCGCAGTCAGATCGTTCCCCGGACGGTGCGCCGGGAGGTATATAAAGCCCCCGTCCCGCCGCAGCGATACCGCCGCCCCGGTTTTCACATACTGTTTCCCGTGTTGCTGTCAAAGTTGCCCCTTGTTGGTGGCAGTTTCCAGGCAGTTGATACCAAAACTGTACTTGCAGGATATCATGCTTCCTGACCACGGTGGCCATGATACTAGACTGAGCACTCGCTGATACCATAGTGGTATCATTCTTGATCATGTTCGACATCAATCCAGTAATCAAGAGCATCCCAGTGCAGGCCCACTCTGAAATGTTGTAGCGCTTCCTGTTCAAGCTCATCCGCACGGGTACGGGTTATAAGGAAGTGTTCAGCAGCTTTCCTTTGGGGGACTTCATCATCAAACGGATAACCAAAGCGATAGCAGAGGTACTTCTTTTCACGCGGTTCAAGAGAATTGACCGAGCGGCAGATTTCTTCTGATGTTTCTCGTGCAAGTGCCATTGGCTCCGGACGTTTCTTGTATTCATCGGGCCGAAGACGCAGGTTTATATGCGGAGGCTCTTCCTCTTCCTGCTTATCCTCCTCCACGCGGAAACCTTCATTTTCCTCTTTGATGTCTGAAAAGTATTCTCTCTCAAGATCTGCCAACTTGTTCTCAATACATTTTCCGGCAAGCGTGAGCAGTTTCGTCCCGTAAGAAGGCTTAAACGCAATGATCGCTCTCCACATGCCTTCCCTCGCGGCCTGCATGAGATCGTCCAAATCTACGGAATACTCATGTGTATTCTTAAAAGACCTGTTCCAGACTTTGCGGGCTCTCTCCGCGAGAAAAGCCTCATTTCGCCAGATCAGCACATCCATCGCATGTCCGCTGCCGGCTTGTGCCAGTGCGCACAATGCCTCGTTGCTGATCGTCTTCCACGCCGGCGGGACATACGGTTTTATTTCCAGATCGCTCATTCTTTTTTCTGTGCGGCAATACGCGCGATGCTGATGAAAGCGGCCAACAGTTCATCCGATATCCGGTCACTGATCTCCGGGAGATAGGCAAGGCTCCGCCTGAATCTCTCGGCAAATTCCTCCTCGGAGACTTGCATGAGCTGTGATGCCTCGCCGCCCTTGGTGAAATGCTCGACAGTATTTTGAAAAGCCTCCCGCGTCAGTTTTTTCATTTCTTCCACCCGCGACGGGAATTCCTTTTTCAGCCGAACAATGATGCTCCGAAACTCTGCTTGCATTTGCGTGAGCTCCGTTTCATACAGCGGTGTGGACATGGCGGAAACGATCTTGCTCGTCTTTCTCGCCGCACCCCGCAGCTTGGCGTCTTCCTTCCCGATGCGTCCCACCACCTCGCTGATAGATGCATACAGCTGATTGCGTGCGGCATATCCGGCCGCCATGGTTTCGTCAAAGAAGTCCGCAACATGGTTGCTCAGAACTGCGAACTGTGGATCTTCCAGCAACAGGTTGACCACCTGCACATTGACAGCACCGGTGTACAGGTTTCGGGCAGCCTGAATGGAAAGTCCCAGCTCTTCAATATCGTAATTCTTTCGGTCGGGGATATCCGTCAGACCGAGAAGAAAATCTGTGGATACGGAGAAAAATTTTGCCAGGGCCTGTACCGCCTCGTCCGACACCTTCTTGTTTTTATTGTTCTCAATGCGTCCAAGCAGGCTTTCATCGACGCCGCTGCGTTCAGCAAGCTCCTTTCGCGTCAGGCCCCATTCCTCGTGCAGATCGCGCACCCGGTCGCAGAGTTTTCCGGGCAGATATTCTTTCTGCTTCATTCGATTCGCCTCCCTATTGAGCAGCATGATTCTACAGGCTTTGTGCCGCGAAACATGTCAAATCGCGGCGATTTTTTCAGCCTGTATACACAGTCTACCAACAATGCTGTACGTAAGTACGGACAGCAAGAAAAATTTTTGCTTAAAATTTTTGAACATTTAAGTTCCTCTCGCTTTCTCCTTTCGGGTGTATTATTGTAAAAGCGCTGTACCATAAACTGTACTTCCAAGAAAAAAGTTTTCGGTGTAGTCAGAAAGTCGGCTGTTTTGTTTTTTCTTTTTAAATAACTGGTCTCACTTTTTTCTAAAGTGCTGCATCGCAATCTGGTATAGGCAGAAAAAGAGCCGGAGGTTTCCCTCCAGCTCAATACTTTTCAATATTATAAAAACAGTATAGCTTTTAATTACTTACGGTCGCAATATCGGCAATATTCCATGGTGTCGCACTCGATCAGACTTGGGAAGCTGCCGGGTTCGCAGTTCAAATTTGTAATAGAGCTTGCCGCAGGAATGTCCGCTTTGCGCTCTTCCAGATCATAAATCATCAGGCATAGTGCATCCTGCGCCATATCCATGGCCTCAATGAGTGTTTCTCCAGACGTTGCGATTTCCAGATCAGGAAAAACAACGCTGTATGCGCCGTCTTCCGGAGTAAAGATTGCTGGATATACATATTTTCTCTCAGTCATAAGCTCCTTGCCTTCCTACTATAAATAACGGTCTGAAAAGGCCAGCTGCACGGACTTTTGAGGCCACCTACACGGTGAAATAAGGCCACCGTCACGGAGCAAAAGGCCACTCCAAGCTCTTGACACCTACCGCAATAATTGGTAC
>Ga0247611_10002455_pt1 | contig 29860 bp, 47 predicted proteins | sample 177DNAGHGhighgp2_FD_192422 | JGI IMG/M metagenome (GOLD analysis project Ga0247611, IMG submission 192422) | Sheep rumen microbial communities from Palmerston North, Manawatu-Wanganui, New Zealand - 1770 DNA GHGhigh gp2 | ecosystem: Host-associated > Mammals > Digestive system > Stomach > Rumen... | reverse complement strand
TATAAAGGCAAGACTAAGCGCGAGCTCGCACTTAAAAAGGCCAAGATCGACAACGCCCTGGGCGATGGCAAGATCGAGCTGTACCTGCCGGACGGATTTTTCTACACTTCCTATCTGACGGCTCCGGGTGAGGAGCAGGTGCTGGGCGTCGAGGGTAATGAGACGATCGCGCTGTGCACCTATACGCTGCAGGGCATCAGACACGACGAGCTGCAGGAGCTGACCGTGGCGCCGGGTGCGACCTTTTTATGCGACTCGCTGATCCCGACAACGGACTGCCGCCTGACATGTAAAGCGACGCAGGCCTATGCCAGTCTGACGATCGGCACGGTCACAATCACGGGTGTGGCACTTAATGATACCATCGTGATCGACGGCATAAAAAAGCGGATCCTGCAAAACGGTGCACCCTGCGCCGGCAATATGTCGTTTATAAACTTCCCGCAGCTGATACCGGGCGAGAACATGATCAGCTGCCCGGAGACGCTAAAGGTCGAGTACTATCCCACGTACTAAGGAGCGCAGATGCTGACACTATACCATAACAATCAGGAGCACGTACTGGATACGACAGAGTACTATGCCCGTGAGCTCGCCAGCGGTCTGGATGAGGTCATCTTTGACGTATCGATATGGGACCCTAACTATGCGCTGCTGCAGGAGGAGGCTAATATCGTCGATCGTGGCGGTCAGCGGTATCTGGTTAAGCAGATCGACGCCGGCGCCGTTATGGCTAAGATCGTCTGCCAGCTCGATCTGGACGAGTGGAGGGCGACCCTGACAGTCGGGTACGACTCAGACACTAAGACAATCGCACAGCAGATCGATGCTGTAAAGCCTGCCGGGTGGACTGTGGTCGACCTAAGCGGGTCGTCTATAGGCCGCACGATACACGGCGACTATACACCTCTGCAAGTCTGTGAGGCCTGCCGGGATCTGTATAAGGTCTATATCCGCTGGGATAATAAAGCCAAAATCTGCACAATATATCCGCAGGCGATGGGCTCTCCGGTGGGATCCTTTGCGACTCGTGAGCTTAACCTTAAAGAGATCAATTATAAAGGCAAGTCTAACAACTTCGCCACACGGCTGTATGCCGTGGGTAAAGACGGCCTGACGTTTGCGTCGATCAATAGCGGCAAGCCGTACGTCGATAATAATACATACAGCAGCAGGGTGATCTGCGCATACTGGCAGGACGACAGATATACAGATAAGCAGAGCCTGCTGGATGACGCCAGGGAGAAACTGGCTAAGCTGGCAGTGCCGGAGCGGTCATATGACTGCGCGATCGTCGACCTGCAGGCCACTAACCCGCTGGAGTATAACAATCTGGACTTTTCACTCTTTACCGTGGCAACCCTGATCGATGACAGCCGTAACACAGCTATCGACTATCAGGTCGTCGAGCGGCACGTCTGGCCGTATCATCCGGATCGTAACGACGTCATTTTTAACAGCGAGCCGGTCAAGATACAAAACAGCGTGATCCAGATCGAGGATGAGCTGACCGATCCCAACAGTGACTTTTATCAGATCCTGCTGCAGCGTCAGTCTATGGTCACGGACTGGCTGACTAATGCCGACAGCCATGTATATATCGTACCGGATGACGGGCTGACAGGTATAAAGGAGTTTTTATTTGTAAACGGTGACCAGCCGATCGAGACAGCTACGCAGGTCATGCGTCTAAACTCTGCCGGGCTGGGCTTTTCCAAAACCGGTGTAAATGGGCCCTTTACTAATGCTTTTGTTTTTGACAGTACTAAGGGCGGGCACCTGGTCGCTGACTTTATCACAGCCGGCACCCTGACGGCTAACCTGATCAAGGCGGGCATCCTGACAGATGCGGCTGGCAAGTTTAGCCTTAATATGGAGACCGGTGCGCTGAGCATGGCTGACGGCTCCTTTAGCGGATCGATAAGCGGCTCGACGATTACAGGCTCGACGATCACCAGCACAGGCAAGGACAACAAGTCAACCACAATCAGCGGCGGCACGATCACAACTAACGATTTACAGGCCACCAGTGGCTCCTTTAGCGGATCGATAAGCGGCTCGACAATAACAGGCTCGACGATCACCAGTACGGGGTCCAACAACAAGTCAACCACAATCAACGGCGGCACGATATCCACAAATAGTATAAATGTCACCGGGGGCACGATATCCGGCACTACTATAGTAAGTGAATGGGCTTCCGAAAAGACAACGGTGCAGACTGGCCGGGTCTACTGTGAGAGCACACTGGGCACGCCTATGCGAACTATTTATTCATATACGGGCGCCACAATGGAATTTAACAATGCTATTTTAGGTGGATTCGGGTGGCAGATGGTAAACATGGGCGGCTTAGGTAATAAAAATACCTTTATTGTGGGAGACGCAAGTGGGGGAAATATAGACTTTTGCTCAGACGGCATAATTATAGGCGAGGCAACGCCTAATATCTATATAAAATCAGGAGGTATATGGCGCACTGGTTATACTGGATCCGTCGTGATAGGCGATAGCGCCCTACAAATACAAAACGGCATCATATACGGTTATTATTAAAAGGAGGAGCACATGCAGAAAACTATCGACCAGGCAATTAACGAGACAGCGGAGCAGCTGGCAGGCGTGATCAATAACAGCGGCCTGCCGCCGGCTGTTATTAAGCTGATCCTGACTAATATACAGTACCAGCTTAACCAGATCCCGCAGGCACCTGTACCCACAGAGGAGGCAAGCGATGCAGAAAACTAACTTAAACCAGATACCGGGCGGCGTGTATCCGGTCATAAATGCGAGCCAGTACGACGAGGGTCGGCAGTTTCAGATCGCATTGTATGACGGCGCCAGCGCATACGATCTGACAGGTCTGACGGTCACGATACTGGTCGGTAAGACTGACGGCACAGGCTGCGCATACGGCGCTGCTGATGACGTCAAGGGCGTGCCCGTCGTCGCTGTCAGTGGCAATGTGGTCACGATCACGACGCCGATACAGATGACTGCCGCAGCTGGTGATAATATGGCAGAGCTGCAGATCGAGGACTCGACCTCTATCATCGGCACCCTTAACTTTATCCTGAGGGTCGAGGAGGCTGCGCTGGATCCTAACACGCCCACGTCTGATACAGAGATACCTGCGATCGAGCGGGCAGGCTGGGAGGCTGTAAAGCACTATCCTACGATCGACCCTGTGAACAATCACTGGCTGGTCTGGGACGTCACGACAGGCCAGTGGGTTGATACCGGCGTCGGTGCCGGAGGTGGCGGAGTATCTGACTATAACGATCTGACTAGCAGACCGCAGATAAACGGCGTACTGCTGACCGGTGACAGGACGGCTGAAGCTTTAGGTCTGGCCACTGATGCTGTGATGACCGGAGCCACGTCAGGCGCTGCCGGATCTAAGGGTCTGGTACCGGCACCTGCTGCAGGTGATCAGGCTAAAAGTCTGCGCGGAGACGGCACCTGGCAGGCAGAGATCGATACACTGGCAGGTCTGACCGATACCACGATCAGCTCGCCTACAGATGGTCAGGTCCTTAAGTATGACGCCGACACTGGCAAATGGATAAACAGCAACGGCGGCGGAGGTGGCGCCAGCGCCCTATCTGATCTGTCTGACGTCGACCTGGGTACTCTCTCAAACGGCGAGCCGCTGACGTATGACAGCAACGACGGCAAGTGGGCCAACGGCGGCATTATACCGACGGCCAACGGTGGCACGGGCAACGCTAATGGTTATATCCAGAAAGGTCAGATCAGTACCGATCCACTAGGTACAAGAGCCACGGCAGAGGGATATCTTAACTCTGCATCGGGCACAAATTGCCACGTGGAGGGCAGTGCAAACTCGGCAACGGGGCAGCAGACACATGTAGAAGGCAACAATAACTCGGCGTCAGGAAATAATGCACACGTCGAAGGCGTCAATAACCGTGCTGTCGGAGCATGCTCTCATGTGGGTGGACGCGACAACGAAGCGAGGTACAGTTATCAAACTGTTATCGGTAAGTATAACCGAAATGCATCAGACTCGCTTTTTGAGGTCGGTAACGGCACCGGCACAGCTCTGGCTAATCGGTCGAATGCCATTGCGGTGAAAGAAGATGGCAGGATCCAAAAGGGCGCAGACAATGCTTTCGCTTCCGCGGCTAATATTGCGGATGTGATTGAAATGACGCGGACAATGACCGGACTGCGGGCAAAGGGTACGCACGTTTATGTTGTCGCGGATGACTTGACGTATGAAGTCACAGCTAATGCAGGCATCCCGGATACCGGAACTTTGACGCCGAATACTAATGCGAAAGTTTGGACGGCGGCAGGTGGCTATGAAAAACTAAATAGCGATTTAGCGTCTAAAGTGTCAAAAGCAAGTTATACGATCGCGGCAAACAGTACACTATATTTAAGTGCTGGTTATGGAACGCTCCCCGCTTGTTATTTGATAACAACAAACGGTATTATCAGCGGCGCATTATCAGCGGCAATTGGTAGCGGATATGGCAAAGAAACAACAAGACACAAGGTCGTGGAATTAATACAATCCGCAAGTATTACCTATACGGTTGACAATAATGTGTACGGTTTGACGATCGCTAACAATACAGGACAGCAGATAAACGCGTCTGTTATTGACTTGATGTAATCGGCGCGTTTTCGGTCGATTAAGTATGCGTAAATATCAGTTGGCAAGCGTGATATCCCGCCGCTAGTGTGCTATCGCCTAAGAAGATGCCGTACAGCTGATTGGTCGCGTCCCATGCGGAATATACATAAGCACCGTCCATTTTTATGGCTATTTCGCCGTAATCATGCGGGATTGAAAGTTTTGCGAAACGCGCCCATGCGTTAATCTGTGCGGTATTTTGGAATGATAGTGTAACAATGACCATATTCCCGATTTTCCGCATACTTGAACGGCTCATGTAATTTGACACACCTGTGTCATAAGATAAACCACTCGATAAATCTACGGACGCTAAATCGCTACTTTCCTAACAACCAGTGTCAAAAAAGGAGGATAAAAAAATGAAATACTATGTCATACATGTATCTAACGGAGCCCTGCAGGTCGATGATATCGCAGAGCACAGCACGCCGGAGGCTGCGCGGGTCGATTTCCACGGCAGATGCATGGCGCTAGGGAATGAGCCCGCAGTCATAAAGGCCACAGTTAAGATCCTGGACGAGCAGCTTGACTGTTATCAGGGATACAACGAGATCATCACACACGCACAGGCTGAGGCAGAGGAGCCCGCAGAGGGCTGAGCCGGAGGAGGGTTGACAGATGGCTGAGGAGTACATCACAAAGGAGCTGCACGATAAAGACGTGGAGCGCATAGAGGACGAGCAGAACCGGCAAAACCACAGGATCGATAAGCTGGAGGACGCTGTGCAGCAGATCAGTGACCTGGTCGCATCTGTCAAAGTGATGGCGACTAACCTGGAAACAATGAACCGCGAGCTGACTAAGCAGGGCGAGCGTCTGGCTAAGATCGAGGAGCGGCCTGCTAAAAAGTGGGATGCTGTCGTCTCCGGTATCATCGCAGGCGTGGTCGGCATACTGATCGGGCTGTTATCGTCGGGGGTGTTGCACTGATGGAGAGAGTACTGCAGATCCTGGCGATCCTGGCACTGGCATACATCACTATGGTGGTCGTCGGGTTTATGTGTGTTTTTGCATATCAGCTTTTATCTGACAGGAGGTATAGAGATGACGAAAAAACTGACAAGCCGTAAATTCTGGCTATCCGTCGCTGCGTTTTTGGGATCCATCGCAGCCAGCATCGCAGGCATCGCATCAGGCGAGAAGTGGGTGGTCATCACCGGGGCCGTGTGTGGCATGTTATCCGCGGCCATTTATGCCGCCTGTGAGTCTGCCGTCGATGCCGCACATAAGGAGTGAGACATGGCTGTCATAGGATCGGCCCGTGCTGACGAGTCAGGCAGGTACAGCGGAGGCCAGCGTGGTGATCAAAAGCAGACCGCGGCGCCTGATTATAAGGGCGAGGTAAGCAGGCAGCAGTTTTATGTTCATAAAAAGGGCTGGACCATCCTGCGACCGATCGATCCGGTGCACGCTCAGGCGATCGCTCAGGCTATGGCTATGGCATGCGATAACCCGCACATCGGATACAGCCAGAGCGACCGGTACAGCATACTGGCAGCAGGCACATGCACGGCTAAAGCCGTCAACTGTGACTGCTCCTCCCTTGTCAGGCTGTGCGTTAAAGAGGGCACTGGCAGAGATCCGGGTGACTTCACTACAGCCAACGAGGCGACAAAGCTGATGGCGCTGGGATTGTTTGAGCGTTTCGATTATGAGCCCGGCATGATCCTGCGGGACGGTGACATAATCGTCACCAGAACGAGGGGCCACACCTGCATCGTGATCGAGGGCGACGCAAAAAAGACGCCGGAGGAGATCGCGATCGAGGTGATCGACGGCAAGTGGGGCACCGGCATGGATAGGAAAAACCGACTGCACGCCGCAGGATATGACTATGCACAAGTACAGGCCATCGTAAATGCCATGGTCGGCAAGCCTGCACAGCATGTCGATCAGGCCGGTATCGATCTGATCAAGAGCTTCGAGAGCGTCAGGCTTAAGGCATACCTGCTGGCAGGTGAGGCATACTATACGATCGGATACGGCCATCACGGGCCCGACGTACTGCCTAACATGACCATCAGCCAGGAGCGGGCAGAGGAGCTCCTTAAGATCGACCTGGTGCGCTATGAGAACTACGTCAAGCGGTACGTCACAGACATCACCCTGACGCAGCCCCGGCTTAATGCACTGACAAGCTACTGCTACAATCGCGGACCCAAAGGCATAAAACAGCTGGCGGATAACTGCCACACGGTCCGGGAGTATGCCGACGGCATCGTCAAGTACTGGGGCACGGCAGAGCGGTATAAAGCTGCCCTGATCAAGCGCAGACAGGCAGAGCAGGCCGTCTTTTTAGAGGCATGACAACCTCCGATAAAAGAGCCGTTGTCAGGTAATACCTGATAGCGGCTCTTTTTTATTGACATTTTTCTTTATAAGTATATACTTGTATCTAATCCGTGAAAACACCATAACCAAAAGCTCATCCGAGCCCGGCGGGTACCGGGCGAAGGGAGCGTATATGGTGACTCAAAGAACATACTTCAATAGCAAGCAGGCCGTATATGACTATGCGGATGCACTTGCGGCTATCATGCATAGCTGGGAAATGATTACAGACTATGGATATGATAGTGATAATCCCGATGAACCGTTCTATATTGAGACTAAAAGCGACATACATCTTGATGGTGCCGCTAATGTGGTATAGCACTTGCGCGTGATACCATATTTTGATATTATGAAGCAGGTATAAAACCAACATGTAACCAACGTGTAACCAAAAGAATAAGAGAAAGCCCGAAAAATAGCCTTTTGACGGGGAAAATGGGGTTGATTCGTAATCAGTAGGTCACGAGTTCAAGTCTCGTCTCCAGCTCTCCGAGAAAAAGCGGGAACCCTAGAGAAAATAAGGGCTCCCGCTGTTTTTGTGTAATGGCTCAAAGTGACAAAAAGTAGTCAAAAATACATGTAATCAACGTGTAACCAAAACGAGATGTAACCATTTTGTAACCAAAAAATCAGGGTAAAAAATCAGATTTTGAATGCTGCGTTGACGGCTCCGGCGGCATCCTCTTTTTCTTCGACTATGTGACTGTAAATCTTCAAGACCATCTCTTCTGTATCACCGAAGATCTGCGCGATCTTCTTCGTGGTGATAAGTCCCTTTGGCACCATATAGCAGAGCTCCGTACAGTAGTTATGGCGGAAGATATGCGCGGTGAGGTCAATGATCCGGCGCGGCTTCCTGTCTTTTTTTGCATTCGGATTATAGCCGTCTGCGACATTCAGCGCGGTTATGATACTATCCCACATCCTATCGTAACCGGAGAAGCTCATCGGATCTCCACTGCGATTCCTGAAGATAAGACCTTCAGATGCCTCAACAAAGTCGCGCACATGCTCGATCATGGCCTCGGGGATCGGCACTGATCTGATCCCATTATGACTCTTTGGATAATCCCGGAGAGTGCCCTTGCCACTGACAAAGATAATCGCGCGGTGAATCTTCACCGTCATGTTATCCCAGTCAAAGTCTTCCGGCATGAGTGCCAGTGCTTCAGACTTTCGAAGACCGAGATAATACAGTATGAAGATAAAAGCTTCATTCCTGGGATCAAAGTCAGCCTTCATCAGAGCATCACGCTCTATCGTGGTGAGTGGTCTGCGTTCTGTGCGCTCGTAGTGTGGCATGGATACATCCTGAAGCAGGTCATCCACATCAAGACGCGAGAGCAGATGATCGCGCGCAGCAGCCTTCACGATCTGCTTAAAGGTCATGGCTATGAGCTGACATGTCCGCGGATGATCCAGATTCTCATTAATCACGCGCTGAAAATGCGAGTGCCGGATATCACCTATCTTGATATTGTCCAAACTGGAGAAGTATGCCTTGATCGTGCCCATGTACTGTTTCTGAGTGTACTCTTCTTTTGTGGCCTTTGAGACACTTACCCAGTCCAGGGCATAGTCATAGAAGCTCATGGATGAGTACTCCACAACGGACCGCTGTGCAATAGCGGCCTTCATGGCATTTACTTTATTCTCGAGATCGCGTGATGACTTCTTTGATGCTACACGCTTCCTGTGCTTTTTGCCCTTTGCATCATAAGTGCCATCCCAGACAAGCGTATACCATTCCTTACGCTTCTCGTTGTATGTATACTTTGTATTAGCCATTGATCACCTGTTCAATCTATAGCCGTGTGCTTCCAGTTCTATCATCTGGACATCGTCTTTTGAAAAGTCATCATGCTCGATGTGATATAGCGCATGAAGATACGCCTTAAGCCTGCCCTCTTGAGACAAAGACTCATCAAGATATACGGTATACCCATCCGCGCAGGGTGTGACCATCTCACGGATCCCGCGCGGCAGTGGTACGATGTACGTGAAAATATCAACCATCCGGATTCGTCTCCTTGAACCTTTTGAGCATGTCTGTGGCTATCTTCAGATCTTCCGGGCGTACTCCGCGTGCCGCGTCAAATAGCGCGCGAAGTTCCTTGTTGCCAAGCAGCTCTTTGGCAATTTGCGCGGCTTCATTTAATGTATAGTAGGCCTCACCGAATGCATCATTGATTATTACATCCGATTCTTCGGGTGTGATTTGCTCTGATGATGCTTTTTGCGCGGGAAGTTCATATACAGTCTTTATGTGATGGGGCACTTCTGCACCGACTATGGCATCAACATCTATGAGCGCGTGCTGCGTTGGAGTTGGATCGTTTGTCCATCCCATAATATAAGCTGGCGAACACTCGAGAGCTCGCGCGATAGGTTCTATTTTCCTCAAGGGCAGCTCGCGCGTGTTTTCGATCTTATTAATAGATGTACGTGATCTATAGCCCGCCTTCTGCGCGAGTTCATCCTGTGTTAAGTCAAGCTCTATTCTTCTGTCTTTGATGCGTTCGCCGATCGTCATAGTGTTCACCTCCATGTTGTGATTATAACAAAATGTTGAAAATGTACAAACATTTTTTTGAAAATATGTTGACAAGCTTATTACATGTTGATATATTGCATGTAGACGTTATGTCATCACAATATCTGGGGAAGGAGGAATTGAATATGGTAAACACGGCGTTGCTCGAGGACGCAATCCGTGCATCCGGAAAGCGGAAGCAGTATCTGGCTGACAAGATAGGCTGCACAGTCCAAAGCTTCCGGATGAGATGTGTGAACCGTTATGACTTTAAGAGTTCTGACGTAGATATTTTATGCCAAGAACTCGGAATAAAACGGCTCACCGATAAAGAGCGGATTTTTTTTGCCCGAGAAGTAGACGAAATGCCAACAAACAAGGAGTAACGGAGGGAATCGAGATATGGACTATCCGGCAAAGGTCATGAAGATGTCCGCGCTGAAAAAGATGGGATTCCCAGAAGAGTACCTGATGGGCATCTACAGAAGACGGAATCAGAAAATTGCCTGGAAGATGAGCAATGCGATCAATGCACCGATTCTGTTTGATACGGATGAGCTGGAAAAAGTACGGAAGGCGGCATGTGTCTATGACAGGTGAGGAAAGGAGAAAGAATGAACAAGCATGAATATCCTAAGGAGCGCAAGAAACCCGAGCGCATACCGCTGAACAAGGAACGCTATGACATGATATGCGTCCAGGTCAAGAGGCTCTTCTGGGAAATGTGCACCACACGAACAGGAGACCAGATGGATGTGGCTGAAGCATGGGAGAAGGTCGGATATGCAAGGAACTCTGCGGAGAACCTGTGCGAGCTGCTGAACATCACATCCGTCTACGGAAGGGAGGAAAGCAATGAAGAGGTTAATTAGTGCGAGTCAGATCATGTTACTGCTGTTTTTTGCGGGCTTGACGATGGCGATTCTCGCACAGTGGCTCCGGTATCCCGGCAAGGGGTTCCAGGTAGTCGGAACATTGATCATGTTCGGAGTGTGTCTGGTATGGACATACCGAACACCAACAAGCGAAGGGACAAGCGAAGGGAGGCGAAACAATTGATAGTATCACAGACATCTCAAATGTTAGGGGAGATCTTGGATGAGGCCTTGGCACTGAATTCCACATCACTGCATGATGCTTCAGCTGTCGGGATCAATACAGAGGTATTCCCGGCGGTGGCAAGAGGGCAGATGGATCAGATGCTCCGGATGGCTAAAAAGCTGAATGATTCCATTAAGAAAGATGCGGAGATCCTTGAGAACCGCATGAGGAACAACAGGGAGCCTGATGAGTACGGCAGAGACGCAGAAACGGGGAAGCTGCCCGGAAGGTATCTGGAATTGGCAAAAGAATGAGCCGCTGTACAGCGAATACAGCGACTCAAAGGATGTTAAAAATACACACATCCATATCTTATCAGCAATTCAACAATTTATCAAGGAGGAATTATCATGGATACTCTCTATTCACTCACTGACGATCTCCGTCAGCTGATAGATCTGGCACCTTCCATCGATCCCGAAGATGCTCAGTGCTTCCTGGATACTCTCGAAGGAGTGCTCGGTGCGCGTGATGACAAGCTGGATGGCTATGCTGCAGTTATCGACACACTGAAGAGCCAGGTGGAGCTCCTCGACCATGAAGAGGTCAGGATCGCCAACAGGAAGCACGCAGTCGAGAACCGCATCAAGCTGATGAAGCAGCGGATGCTCGAGTCTATGCAGACCACAAACCAGACGAAGATTCAGACAGATCTGCATACTTTCGCTATCCAGAAGAACGGCGGCAAGGCCCCGCTCACCATCACGGGCACTGTGCCGGATGACTTCATCAAGATGGAACCCAAGACAGACACAGAAAAGATCAGGACTGCACTCGAAAACGGCGAGACATTCGACTGGGCTCACCTGGAAGAGCGCGGAGTGCATCTGGCAATCAGATAGGAAGGAGGAAACATGAAAATCATCAAGGGACAGATCCCGAGCGCACAGAAGGTGGTCATCTATGGCCCGGAAGGCATCGGAAAGAGCACATTCGTATCGAAGTTCCCGGACGTGGTCTACATCGATACGGAAGGCTCTACAAAAGCGATGGATGTCGCGAGGTTTGAGGCACCAAAGAAATGGGAGGACGTACTCGATGCGGTTAAGGCTGTTCTGGCTGATACGTCAGTCTGCAAGACTCTGGCTGTTGATACGGCTGACTGGGCGGAGATGCTCTGTATTAAGTATACCTGCGATAAGGCGGGAGTTAAGGGCATTGAAGACTTCGGCTATGGCAAAGGCTATACATACCTTCAGGAAAACTTCAAGCAGCTGCTCGACCTTCTTGAAAAGGTTATTTCTGCCGGTATCAATGTGGTGATCACTGCTCATGCCAAGATGCGGAAATTTGAGCAGCCGGATGAGATGGGAGCGTATGACCGCTGGGAGATGAAGCTCTCGAGACAGGTCGCTCCGATGCTCAAGGAATGGGCGGACATGGTGCTCTTCGCGAACTACAAGACGTATGTGGTCGAGGATGACAAGACCAAGTCAAAGAAAGCCCAGGGCGGCAAGCGCGTCATGTATACCACACATAATCCGTGCTGGGATGCGAAGAACCGCGCAGGTCTCGAGGACTGTGTGCCGTTCGAGTATGAGCAGATCAAGAAGGTTATCGAGCCGGAGGCCAAGGCAGTAACACCTACTCCGAAGAAGGCAGAGAAGAAGCCTGCCGAGAAGAAGCCCGAACCGAAACAGGAGCCCAAGGCAGAAGCTCCGAAACAGGAAGAAGAGCCTGATTATATCAAGGAGCTCCGGGCACTCATGGCAAAGGATGATATCAGTGAAGAGCGTTTGATCCTGGCATGCGCATCGAAGGGAGTGTGCTGGACTAATGGCAAGATCGCAGATCTGTCAAAGGAATTTATCCAGGGCAGTCTGATCGCAAAATGGCCGGGATTTGCCAAATACGCTCGAAAGATAGACGTAACCGCAGACTATATACCATTTGACACCAACAATAAGGAGGAAAAGAAATGAGCGAAGAAGCAAAGGTTTTTGACTGGGATGATGAGATCGAGTATGACGGCGAAGATAGGTCGTTCGTTACGGTCGAGGAAGGTGACTATGACTTTGAGGTCGTGAAGTTCGAGAGATCTCACTACACTCCCAAGGCAGGCGCAAAGACACCGGCCTGCAATCAGGCGGATGTCACGCTGAAGATCGCCACAGACGAAGGTGACTGCTATGTCACTGACAGATTCCCGCTCGCGACCACTATGGAGTGGAAGATCAGCGCATTCTTCAGATCCATCGGACTCAAGCATCATGGCGAGAGACTCAAGATGAAGTGGAATGAGGCTATCGGATGCACAGGCCGTGCCCATATCACCAAGACGAAGGGCAACAATGACAACGTGTTCTTCAACAATGTCGGGAAGTACATCGATCCCCCGGTCAGTACGGAGGAGGATGAATGGAACTGAGAGACTATCAAAAAGCCGCAAAGCAGGCCATATATAAGGAATGGGAAGATAAAGACAGCACTCTGCTCGTGCTTCCTACTGGCTGCGGCAAGACCATAGTCTTCGGAAGCATCGCAAGAGACCGTGCCGAGGATGGGCGTGTGCTCATCCTGGCACACCGCGAGGAATTGCTCACTCAGGCATCGGACAAGATACATAAGATCAGCGGGCTAAACTGCTCTGTCGAAAAAGCGGACCAGACATGCCTTGATTCGGACGAGGCTATCACTGTCGGATCAGTGCAGACGCTTCAAACAGAAAAAAGGCTGTCACGCTTCCCCAGGGACTACTTCAAGACGCTGATCGTAGACGAAGCACATCACGCAATGGCACAGAGCTATAGGAACGTGCTGAACCACTTCAACTATGCGAAGGTGCTGGGCGTGACGGCTACACCGGACAGAGGCGATATGAAGAACCTGGGCGAAGTGTTTGAAAGCCTGGCATATGAATACAGCCTCCGGGATGCAGTCAAGGCGGGATATCTGTCAAAGATCAGAGTACAGACCATGCCGCTGAACATTGACTTCTCATCTGTCAAGGTGTCTATGGGTGACTTTCAGGTGAATGACATCGGGCATGCCCTCGAGCCGTATCTTGAGGATATCGCTGATGAGATGGCGAAGGCCTGCATGGATAGGCATACGGTCGTATTCCTTCCACTGGTCAGTATCTCCCAGGAGTTCCGGGATATCCTCAACAGGAAAGGCTTCAGGGCGGCAGAAGTCAATGGCCAGTCGAAGAACCGGGAAGAGATCCTCAAGGACTTCGAGGATGGCAAGTATAACGTGCTCTGTAATGCGATGCTGCTCACAGAAGGCTGGGACTGTCCGATAGTCGATTGTATCGTGGTACTGCGCCCAACTAAGATCAGGAGCCTCTACTGTCAGATGCTCGGACGTGGCACAAGACCATGTGAAGGTAAGGATCATCTGCTGGTACTCGATTTCTTATGGATGACCGGAAAGCATGACCTGGTCAGACCTGCGGATATCATCTGCAAGAAGGAAGAGATCGCGAAGAAGGTCACGGAGAAGCTCGAAGGCGGAGAACCGATGGATCTCTTCGCAGCCGAGGAACAGGTCGAACATGATGTCATGGAAGAGCGGAAGAATGCTCTGGCAAGGGAACTGGAAGAAGCTGCAAAACAGCGCAAGAAGCAGCAGAAGAAGCTGATAGATCCGCTTGAGTTCAGTCTGACACTCGACATGGAAGAGCTGCTCGATTATGTGCCTACATTCGGCTGGGAGGCAATGCCAGCAACAGAAAAGCAGATCAAGACTATACAGAACTTCGGGCTTGATCCGGAAGGCATGTGCAAAGGCCAGGCATCAAAGATCATCAGCAAGCTCATGGAACGCGCACAAGAGGATATGTCCACACCGAGACAGATCAAGACTCTGACCAAGTTCGGATTCCAGAATGTTCAGGCGTGGACATTCCAAGAGGCCAGCAAGATATTATCTGCTCTCAGCGCAGCCGGATGGAAGCCGTGGCTCGCACATCTTGATCCGGCATTTTATCAGCCAAAGAGACTGGTAGAACAGGGGGTAGTATGGATCTGACAGAAGCTCTGCAATACATCCCGCCATCTTCCCTAGATTATCAAACATGGATCAATGTAGGCATGGCCCTGAAGCATGAAGGCTACAGCTGTAATGTATGGGACTCATGGAGTGCGTCTGACTCACGCTATAAGAAGGGAGTCTGTGAGAAGAAATGGGATACATTCCGTGAGAGTGCGGGCGTGATCGTGACAGGCGGCACCATAGTCGACCTGGCAAAAAGATTCGGATATGTGACACCGGGCAAGCGTGAAGTGACCACATTCGACTGGGAGGATGAGATCCAGTATGACGGTGATCCTGATGTGGTCGTGAAGGATTCCGCCTGGCTTGATACATCAAACATCATTGAAGAGCCGTCTGATAAGGAGTTTGACGGTGTGGACGAACTGAGGCGATACATCCGGGCAATGTACCAGGATGATGAGATAGTCGGATACTGTATAGACGCAGAAGAAGACAAAGAAAAGGGCAAGTGGAGGCCGTCTTCCAAGGGAGTATTCGGGATGACTGCCGGACAGATCCTTCAGTCTATCAAGAAGCATCCGAAGGACATCAAGGATACTATCGGAGACTATAACGAGCAGGCCGGTGCATGGATAAGATTCAATCCGCTGGATGGCATGGGTGTGTCAAATGACAATGTCACGGCATTCCGGTTCGCCTTGGTGGAGTCCGACTCGCTTGCGATCGAAAAGCAGAAGGCACTCATGGAAGAGCTGAAGCTTCCCATCGTCATGATGGTGCATTCCGGGAAGAAGTCAGTACATGCCATTGTCAGGATAGACGCAGTCAATGCCAGAGAGTATAGAGAGCGCGTGGATTATCTCTATAAAGTATGCGAGAAGAACGGCCTATCCATAGACAAGCAGAATAAGAACGCATCACGCATGAGCCGGATGCCGGGCGTGATCCGAGGCGATAAGAAGCAATTCATCATCGCAGAGAACATCGGCCTCGCTACTTTTGACGAATGGAAGGACTACATCGAGGATGCTGTCGATCAGCTCCCGGATATCCAGGAATATGCGGACATGGAAGAAGATCCTCCGCTGGCTCCTGAGCTGATAGCAGGTGTGCTCCGTAAAGGACATAAGATGCTGATATCGGGACCGTCAAAGGCCGGCAAGAGCTTCCTCTTGATAGAACTCGCGCTCTGCATCACCGCAGGGAAGAACTGGCTCAATATGCCGTGCGCGAAGGGCAAGGTGCTCTACATCAACCTAGAAGTGGACAGTGCATCATTCATCAGCCGTATCAGCGCAGTCAGAAAAGAGATGGGTATTGAGCGCAAGGATGCCAGGATATCAGTATGGAACCTGCGCGGAGAGAATACTGCGATAGAGAAGCTGGCACCGAGACTGATCAGACGTGCGACAGGCAAGGACTATGATGCCATCATATTTGACCCGCTCTACAAGATAAACCAGGGCGATGAGAACAGCGCATCAGAGATGGGCAAGTTCTTCAATCAGCTCGACCATATCTGTGCCAAGCTGGGCACATCGATAATATGCTGCCATCATCATAGCAAGGGCTCGCAGGGCGGGAAGTTTTCTATGGATAGGGCATCCGGTTCGGGTGTCTTCGCCAGAGATCCCGATGCACTGCTCGACATGATACAGCTCAATCCGAGAGACGTAGGCAAGTCACTCGAAAAGGGACAGACTGCATGGCGTATCAGCTATACGCTCAGAGAGTTTCAGACACCTGAAGATGTCGATGTGATATTTGATCATCCTGTGCATCGGATCACCGAGGATCTGAAGGAGGCCAAGCCGATGTCCGGTGCTGACAGCTCTACAAACAGCAGGCGCGGGAATGATGTGAAGAAGGATAAGAAGCGCGAAAAGTATGACAGGCTGCTCTCATTCGTAGAGAACTGGAATGAGATAGACACCAGTGCGGTGCACCTGCCATATCCAACACTTCTGGATGCAGTTGAATACTTCAAGAGTGATAAGGGCTTCTCAAAAGACTCTATCAGAAGATGGTTGAATGAGTATGAAGACCTGAAACTGGAAGACGGAAGACTGATACTTATCGAGGTTGAAAAGGAAGAAGATGCTGACGCAAACTGACGCAAACCCCATAAATTATTTTGCGTCAGATAGACGCAAAGCAAACCCTATGGGGTTTGCTGATACAACTAGGCGCAGCATTCCCTATAGGGTTTGCGTTGAGTTGCAGCAAACCCTATATAAAGGGTTTTTGCAAAACCGCTGCGCGCCGGGTGTGGGGCATGCGCTAAAAACGCGAATGCCCCCACACACCTGCTCGGTGCATAAAGGGAATGATGATACTAGGAGGCATAAAAATGCAATTTTTTCTAAATATGGACCCGCCTACTAAAACGCAACAGGAGCATCGAGTGGGAAAACGTAAAGACGGAAGCCTGTACTTTTACGAGGATCACGAGCTGAAGGAGGCAAGGAACAAACTTGGAATGGGACTCTTGCATCAGGCACCTGAAGTTCCATTCTCAGGACCGGTCATGCTTATGGTCAAGTGGTTATTCCCCAGGGGCAAGCATCAGGATGGTGAGTATAAGACATCGAAGCCGGATACAGACAACCTGAACAAGATGCTCAAGGATGAGATGACAAAGGCGGGATTCTGGAAGGATGATGCTCAGGTAGCATCGGAAATCATTGAAAAGTTCTGGGCAGAGATACCGGGGATCTTCATCAGGGTGGAGAAATTATCATGATAGATATGATCCAAAAGGAAAAGATATACAAGGTATACATGTGGATGTGGGAACTGGAACAGAAGCACATGGCAGATGAGCCGATCAGCGAAGAGGAATGGTCAAAGATCCTCGAAAGCTCGAGGAAGCTCTGCGAGGAACTCAAGCTCGGACGCTATGAACGAAGGCTTATGTCAAACTTCATGGCTACTAAAGAGGGCATAAAGAAGCATATCATTGTGAAACTGACTAAGGAGACTATATTAGAGTGACTTTAAGCCCTACGGGCAGCGGGGCTTTAAGTACTGCAGGAGAGCCGGGGAGCGCACACCCTGCGCGATGACACTGCAGATAACTATCAATCAAACAATGAAACCGAAAAAACGACTGCACACGCATGATCAGCTGCCCGCACACCTGCCGTACCTTTACCGGTGCGGCAGGGTATTAAAAAGGAGATGCACACTGATGACTAAACAGATCCCCGGCCAGATGTCGCTTTTTGACATCATAGAGCAACCGGAGCCCGTTTTTGACCCGGATGACTTTTTGACCTGGTGTGACTGGTGCGCATATCAGGATAAAGCAAAATGCTGCACATATGACGAGCCCCTGGGCAGGTCGTGCATCCGCGGATCAGGTTTTAAGCCAGCAAAAAAGCTGCCTAAGACTCGCAAAAAGTGCGGATCATGTGCGCATCTGCGGCATGGCGTGGCGGGGCTGATGGAATATCACGTCTATATCTGCAGGGGCTTCGATGACTGTATATCCCGGTCATCAGATCCGGAGCAGACCGCCTGTGATCACTACCAGCCGAAGGGCGACTGCAAAACGTGCGCATACAGATGCTGGCTACACCGGGATGGTAAAACATATCAAGGCTGCGAGCATTATGACGGCTGCAGCTATAAGAAGAGAGAGGATAAGGAATGATGCAAGATTTAAAATACATCAAGCAGCGTTTTGAAGTTCTGCTGAAGGTAAAGAACGAAGAGTGCATGGAGACCATCAAGGCCGTGTTCAATGAGGATGATCTGAAGTCAATCATCTATTATCTGGGTGAGCTGGTCGCAATACAGGAAAGTGAGGTACAGAGATGACTGAGAATGACTATATAGCAGAGTATGTCAGAGAGCGGCATCCCGGGATATTAAGTATCGATTATGCGGCTTGGAGACTGGCCAGGGCAGTATCTGAGTTTGGTATTCACATGAGAGAGGCTATCAGTCGAATACCTGCGAGGGATCTGCAAGGATATCTTGAAGAAGACGAGGGTAAGGAATGGGAAAAATAATAGCAACAAAGCATACTAATATATGGCTTTTTGAAGATTTTGGTTTTGCTTTTATATTTACACCCCGATGGAGTATTTATATTTTACTTGGATTTGTTGGTGTAAACATATATTTTGATAAATACAGAAAGTGAGGGAAGAAAAATGATTGATGAGGAAAGACGAGAAGCGGCAGAATGGTTCAGAAACAGAACTAAGAACTGCCCCATGCCCGCCACCAGACGGATGTATGAGATTGCAATCGAGGCACTGGAAGAGCCAAAAGCTGAGAACATGAAAAGGTTTACCAACGCAGAATGGAAAGATTTTCTGTCAGAGCAGTTCAATATAAGCCGCACATCGGCAAAAGATATGCTCCATGTGATGATGTCAGTTAAGAGAGAGGATAATTTCAAAAGGCAGTTTAGTGGCAGTTTAGTGGCAGAAAGTGAGGAGGTATGACAAAAGAAGAGCGGACAGAACTAATAGAGTATTTGAAGTATAATCGCAGCATTGGCGCTGATTATTTAATTACAGATAAAGATGCTGACGAAATAATCAAAGCATTAGAGCAAGAGCCTTATGAGGATACCAATGCAAACCAACACAATCCCAACGCATTGAACGATGTTGGGCAACACAAAAACGCATTGGAAGAGGATGCTATAAGCAGACAGGCGGCAATAGAAGCGGTTGAGTTTGGTATTACTTATGCAACAGGCGTCAATATGGAAACAGGCGAAGTGAGCTATCCATTTGCTGAAAACAATAAAGAATTGCGGAAAGCAATAAGCCGCATTTGTGACTTACCGAGCGTCACGCCGAAACAGAGGACGGGGCATAATTGCAACGAAGATTATGCCGATTGCGATCAGTTTGTATGTTCCGAGTGTGGAATAGAGTTGCAAGATTGGCGCAGGATAGAGCGTGATGAGGATGATGGAGAAATAACTTGTCATGATTATGTAATGAAATATTGTCCGAATTGTGGTGCAAAGATGGTTGAGCCACAGGAAAGTGAAACAGGCATGAGCGAGGAAATTAGCAGAGAAGAAATAGCGGCACTACTTGCAAGGGAAAGCGAGGATAAGGCATGACATTCAAGATCATTGACACAAAAACAGGAAAAGAACCAACAGATCGAGTGATATACAACATAGCAAAAAAGGGCAATCTCATGACAATGGACATAGATCAATTCTATGTGGGGGAGGATGGGTCACTTGTACTTGCTGATGATTGCGGAAACATCACATATTGTGATACTAAAAGGTTCAAGGTTGAGCCACAGGAAAGCGAGGCACAGAATGAATACACCAAAAGTCTATTGTGATAACTACGATTGCAAATATTGGGACGGCGGCGAGGAATGCACAAAGGAAACAATTATGATTATGGGGCCCGGGCCGTATCCGACTTGCGATAGTTTTGAACCGTATGATGAAAGTGAGGAACAGACATGATCACAAAGAAACAATTCAAAGAACAGATCAAGGATATGACCAAAGAGCAGCTTCATGAACTCTGGAATATCATCAGCGATCAGCAGAAAGAGATTACGCCTAAGTTCTCATGCAGGCGAGGGGATATCATCAAGTTCTGGAGTACATGGACAGACCGAGAGCATAACAGCCGTCTGGAGAGGCTCGAGAGGATCGCGATCGCACTCGATGATCAGACAGATACCGATGATGCGACTTGTCTCGAGTTCATCGTATCTGGTGATGGCGGATGCTGGAGATATGAACCGGTCAGAGGCGATCGCTTCATAGGTATTATCGGACATATCGATGGGCTCGATAAGATCGAAGATGATACCAGGCGGATGTGGATAGAACAGGGGGCAAAATGAACAGAACAGATGAGCTGGAGATCCTGAAGATTGACATGGAAAACATCATAGCCGGCATGACGATATGTGAAGGCATACTAAGCCCGGAAGAACACAGTCATCTGGCATTGCATAAGAGATGCCTGTCTATCTTGAAGAGGATCAAGCCAGCAGATGAGGAGGAGACAAAGAGAGGATAAAGAACATGATGAGAGGACAATTGACCGAACACGGGAATGAAGTAAGAAGACGGATGCTGGAATATATCGGACAGTATATCTCTGAGCATGGATATGCACCATCTAACAAGGAGATCGCAGATGAGATAAAGGTCGCGCCTTCAAGCTTATGGAAACACATGAAGATATTACTGGCTCAGGGAGAGATAGAAACCGATTTGGAGGATAACTGGCATACGTCTCGGGCTTATCGCTTAAGGAGGTAATCAATGGATATCGCGGCAGCAAAGAAGCACCTGCGTTGACTCAGGACGGCGGCCACGTGATCGTCTGGTACGGCCTGACGTGGTCGCTGGAGCAGTATCAGCAGGCTAATGCCAGACTGTACCGGCAAGGTCAGCAAAAGCCTGTGATCGTGCATCACCTGATAGCAGAGGGCACGGTCGACGAGCAGGTGATGCGGGCGCTAAAGCATAAAGACACGTCACAGGCGTCGCTTTTGGCGGCCTTAAAAGATAGAAATCTAATCAAGATTAAATAAATGCAAGGGAGGACGATATTATGAAACACAGCTTATGTATTGACTGCCAGCACCTGGATCTGCTGCGACGTAGGTGCGCAATTAACAGCACTCTTGACGCTAACCTTATGACGGAGGTGATCAGCTGCGACAATTTCGCGGCTCTGGGTACGCCTGATCAAACGGCAAAGCTGGACGCCGATAAACTAGCAGAAACGGCTGAGACAGTGACCAGGCAGTTTTTTGATGAGCTGAGTAAAATGCCTGATCAGGCGGCTAAACAGGACGCCGGCAAGCTGCAGCTCACGCTGGTGCCGACGCAGATCATCAGAGATATAGCGGAGGTTCGGATGTATGGCAATAAAAAGTATGGCTCCGCGGATAACTGGAAAAACGTCAGCCCGCAAAGATTCCGGGATGCTTTTTTTAGACACTGGCTGGCGTATATTGACGATCCGAAAAGCATCGACGCAGAGAGCGGCCTGCCGCACCTGTGGCACGCAGCCTGTAATCTGGCTTTTTTGTGCGAGATGGAGGTGCACGACGATGACTAAGGGCGAGCTTTTCAAGAGACTGCACAAGGTCGACGACATTAACACGGCCCTGCTGTGCATACAGATGCGGATCGACAGGCTGGAGGGTTGTCTGCAAGGGCACGCGATCCGGTACGATCAGGACAAGGTCCAGACGTCGCCTAAGGACGCCGTGGCTGAGGTGATGAGTGATCTGGAGGGCCTGTTAAAAAAACAGGCTAAGCTGCGCATCGCGATGACCAGGGCCGTGGCTGATGTCGCTGACTTGATCGACAGGGTCGACGACCGGAATCAGTCGCTGGTCCTGCACTACAGATATGTGGCATGTCTGCACTGGCGTACTATTGCCGACAAGATGGGATACGCTGAGAGCCATCTGTTTAAGATCCACGACGCAGCAATCAAAAAGATTTTGCAAGTTGATAGTAAATGATAGTAAATGATAGTTTTTAATGTGATATGATGTAGGCGTCAAAGTGAGCAATCCTCCACAGGAGCGGGGGCGCTACAGGCCATAAACCTGCGGCGCCCTTTTGCGTGGGAGGCATGAGACTAGGGGAGCGTAACATGACAACAGAAAATATAAAGATCAGCGACCTGACGCCGTACGAGCGCAACGCCAGGCATCACGAGCCGGTCGATATTGATGTGATCGCTAAAAGCATCGAGGCCTTTGGCTTTAGGGATCCTGTGGGCGTATGGGGGCCTAACAACGTGATCGTCGAGGGGCACGGTCGTGTTATGGCGGCTAAGCAGCTGGGCATGACAGAGGTGCCCTGCATACGCCTGGACGATCTGACTGACGAGCAGCGCCGGGCATACGGCCTCGCGCATAATAAGACCGCAGAGCTGTCGACGTGGGACGCTGAGCTGCTGCCTTTAGAGGTGCAGGATCTGCCGACGTACGATATGACGGAGTTCGGCTTTAGTATCAGCCGGATGGGCGACGCTTGGTTTGAGCAGCGCGAGCGTATGGATGACGCAAGGCAGGAAAACAACGACGAGTATAACGAGTTCCTGGACAAGTTCGAGATAAAGAAAACGACAGATGACTGTTATACACCGGACGCCGTATATAAGGCCGTGCAGGACTGGGTCGCTAAGGAGTACGGGGTAAAGCCTGAGAAAATGGTCCGGCCTTTTTATCCTGGCGGAGACTACCAGAGCGAGAAGTATCCCAAAGGTTGTGTCGTGGTAGACAATCCGCCGTTTAGTATCCTGGCGGAGATCCTTAACTGGTACAACGAGCACGGCGTTAAGTTCTTTTTGTTTGCGCCGTTGCTGACCCTGTTCTCCTCCTCCTCCTCCTCCTCCTGTGCACTGGCGACGGGGGCGGATGTGATCTATGAGAACGGAGCGAGCGTGGCGACCAGTTTCCTGACTAATCTGGAAAGCGGGGTGCGTGTAAGAAGCGCGCCGGACCTAAGAAAAGCCGTACAGGACGCCAGCGACGAGGTGCGCAGAGAGATGCACAAGGAGCTGCCTAAGTACAGCTATCCGGATGAGGTGATCACGTCGGCGATGGTCGCGAGGTGGTCAAAGTACGGCGTCGACTACAGGCTACTGGTAAAAGACAGCGTACACATCGACGCGCTGGACGCGCAAAAGGCAGAGGGCAAATTCATTTTTGGAAAAGGTTACCTGCTCTCCGAACGAGCCGCTGCCGAACGAGCCGCTGCCGAACGAGCCGCTGCCGAACGAGCCGCTGCCGAACGAGCCGCTGCCGAACGAGCCGCTGCTCAGAGATGGCAATTATCAGACAGAGAGCGAGAGATCGTTAAAAAGTTAGGGGCGTGATCATGTGAGAAAATCAGATCCCTGGATAACTGAAGACGGGCTGACGAAGATCCAGGGCTGGGCGCGAGACGGTCTGATCGACAAACAGATCGCTAAGAACATGAGCGTGGCTGAGTCCACGCTGCGAAACTGGAAAAACAATTTTCCTGAGATCGCAGAGGCCCTGCGCAAGGGTAAAGAGGTCGTCGACCGGGAAGTGGAAAACGCGCTTTTTAAGTCTGCGCTGGGCTTTATGCAGAAGGTTAAAAAGCCGGTCCGGATCCGAGAGGTCGAGTATGATCCGAAAAGCGGAAAAAAGATCCGCGAGTCTGAGAAGTGGGTGCAGGTAGAGGAGGAGGTATACATCCCGCCGCAGGTGACTGCGCAGATCTTCTGGCTAAAGAATCGCAAGCCGGATCAGTGGCGCGAGAAAAACGACCTGACGCTGACGCCGTCTAATGGCGTGCTGGAGTCACTTATGGAGCTGCATAAACATGGCGACAGTAAAGTGGAGTCCTAAGCAGCGCGAGCTGATCCTGGCACCGTACGATCATACAATCGACTGGATGGAGGGCACGCCGCGATCGGGCAAAACGACCGCAGCTGTGGCTCGCTTTGCCGATCATCTGATCCAGAGCCGTGATACTAATCACCTGATCACGGCATACAGTGCAGAGCAGGCCTACAGGCTAATCATAGACGGTGACGGGTTCGGGCTTTTGCATACCTTTGCCGGGTACGTCAAGCCGTCACACGATGACGAGGGTGCGCATCTGCTGATCACCCTGCCCTGCGGCAATATAAAAAAGGTCTACTGGAAGGGCGGCGGCAAAGCTGACAGCCACAAGTCGATCACGGGCATGTCGCTGGGATCAGTCTATTTTTGTGAGATAAACCTGCTGCACCTGGACATGATACAGGAGTGCCTGCGCCGTACGTATGCCGCTAAAGATCGCTGGCATATCGCAGACTGCAATCCTCCGGCGCCGCAGGATCCAGTCATAAAAAACGTGCTGGAGATCCAGGACTGCCGCTGGATGCACTGGACCTGTGAGGATAATCCGGTGCTGACGCCTAAACGTCTGGAGGAGATCCGGACAGCCTGCAAAAAAAGCCCGTTCCTGTGGAAAAGGGACTGGCTGGGCGAGCGCTGTATCCCGCAGGGCGTCATATACTGGATGTTTGACCCGACGAGGCACATACTGCCGAGGATCCCTGACGACGGGGCGACGGTGGAGATGTACTTCGCCGGTGACGGCGGGGCGACAGATGCGACATCGATCGGCTGTTATGTCGTGCAGATGCTGCCTAACCGCACGCACAGGCTTCTGCGAGTCGGTAACTGGTACTATGACGGCGGGCAGATGGCTATGAGCGATCAGGCGAGGCATATCTGCGGCGAGTTTATCCCGGCCATGCGTCAAAAGACCGGGATGCGAGAGAGCGCAATAATGATCGATCCGGCCTGTAAAGCTCTCAGGCTGGAGATCGATAAGCTGGGATACCCTACGTCTAAAGCCGACAATAACGGTCACGACATAAAGGGCACCAGCAAGGGCATCATGTGCGGCATAGAGATGCTGCAGACAGGCATAAACGAGGGGCGCTTTTATCTGGTAGAGGACGAGCGATACGGGTCTGATGCTTTTGTAGAAGAGGCGGGGCTGTACTGCATAAACGATAAGACCGGCGAGCCGGTCGACGCATATAACCATGCGATGGACGAGGCCAGATACGGGCACACGTACTTCGCTAAAACATACGGGTACTGGTAAATGGGACTTTTTGAGAGGATAAAAAACACCATGCAGCAGATCGGAGCGAACACAGGACTGGGTAAAGAGTACAAAAGCATTTTTGACCTGCAGGACGTGCCGGCGTTTAATCAGTTTTATAATATCGGCATTTTTCCGTGGAAGTATCTGTACCGCGGCTTTTATAAGCCGTGGCACCTGATCCCTGCACCGACGATCGCGGATCCGGAGCACAAGCGCAACCTGTGCTATCTCAATATGAGTGCGGCGGTATGCGCTGAGATCGCAGGTATGGTCTGGACGGATCAGTGCGACGTAAATGTATCGACAGTCGGGTACGAGGATGCAGAGGTCGATCCGCTGCATGACTTTGTTCAGCACGTGCTTGATCGAAACAATTTTCAGACCAAGATGACCGAGAGCATAGAGCAGGCGGCCGCTTTGGGCGGACATGCTCTTAAGGCATGGTATGAGGTCAAAAGAGATAAAAACGGCAACGAGGTGCCGGAGCTTAGCGAGATCCGAATCGGATATGCTATGGCTGATCAGTTCGTACCTGTCAGCTGGACTAATGCAGGGATCAGCGAGAGTATCTTCGTAACACGACAGGCCAAGGGTGGATACTATTACACGCTGCTCGAGTGGCACTTGTGGGACGGCACGACCTACACGATCAAAAACGAGCTCTACAGAGCTGAGCAGAAAAAGGAGGGCGTTGGTGGCGATCAGGATATCCTGGGCTTTAGGTATCCGCTGGCGGCCCTTTATCCGTATATGGACGAGGTCATCACGATCCCGGTCAGCAAACAGCTCTTTACGTATTTCCGTACACCGAGAGCCAACAACATAGATGATAACAGCCCGCTGGGTATATCGATATATGCAAACGCGATGGACACGCTGCATGCGATCGATATCTGCTTTGACAGCTTTGTCCGGGAGTTCAGACTCGGCAAAAAGAGGATAATCGTACCGGCGAGGATGATCCGCAAGGTTGTGGATCCTGAGACCGGTAAGCTGTGCAGGTACTTCGACGCGACGGACGAGACATACGAGGCGCTGTCCACGGATGATCCTGACAGCTTAAAGATTCAGGACAACAGCGTGAGCCTGAGAGTGGAAGAGCACGTGGAGGGGCTTAACGCGCTGCTAAACATCTTGTGCTTGCAAGTCGGTCTGTCCTTTGGCACTTTCAGCTTTGACGTACACGGCGGACTTAAGACAGCCACAGAGGTGGTCAGCGAGAACAGCAAGACATACAAGACAGTCAAAAACTTTCAAAATCAGATTGTGCCCGCTGTTAAGGATCTGGTCGAGGCGATCATCGAGGTGGCTGGTCTTTACGACATGACCTGGGAGGGTCAGAGTATCGCACAGCTGGCAGCCGGAGGATACGAGGTCAAGGTCAGCCTCGACGACGGGGTAACGCAGGACAGGCAGACTAACATCAACGAGGGTATCACGCTGGTCGGTGCCGGCCTGATGAGCAAGTATACATTTTTGACTGATCCGAAGTACGGCATAAACCTGACAAAGGAGGACGCCCTGGCAGAGCTGCAGCGGATAAAAGACGAGAGCACTATAACAATGCCGCAGCTCGATATCCGGGACTTTAACGGCATAGAGTGAGGAGGCGTAAGACATGACAGATATTAAATTTGTTGAGATCGTGAAGCAGGCGATCGCGGACTACTTCAACGAACGGAAGGACGCCACGGATAAAAGCGGGGACATTACTCCGGCAGATGTTTTTATCGTCCGGCAGTGTAAGGCCCTGCAGAACTGGAAAGCCCTGGCGTCTACGACCGTTTCGGACGGTATGTATTACGAGGTAACTTTTAACGGTGACAAAAACGAGATCTACCTCGATGCATACAAGAAGTGGGAGAACCGCAGGATCGCGCTCTGAGGTGACACATGGCAACGCTAACACCGGCAGACATCCTGCGGATATCGGAGCCGGTCGAGGCCATATACAGCCGCACAGTCGACGAGCTCCTGATCAATATCGCTAAGCACTTTAAGATCAGCGGCTGGGAGCGCACCAGATACTGGGAGATCAAAAAGCTGTCAGAGATGGGCGCCCTGACTGAGGAGAGCGTGCAAATCATTGCAAAAAATACCGGCATGCTGCCGGATGAGATCCGGACGGCTTTTCTGCAGGTCAGTGAAAAGGCGTGCCTGCAGATCGATCCGCAGCTTAAGGCCGCAGCACAGCAGGGACTTTTACAGGATCCTGGCACGACTGGCACGACGTCGCCGCTGATCCGGTCAACGGTGCAGGCATATACCGACGAGGCCGTCGATAAAATGAACATGGTCAACACGACCCTGCTGCAGAGTACCAGACAGGCATACCTGCAGAGCATCACGACAGCGGTAGCTGAGGCGCAGCTGATAGAAGCGCAGGCGATCCTGGACACGCAAGCGCTGGCCGTGGTGACAGGGGTGGAGACACGGGTGCGGGCGATCCGGAAGGCAATGGATCAGATGAGCGCCGCGGGGCTGACCGGCTTTGTAGATCGCGCCGGGCGTAACTGGAGCCCGGAGGCATATAGCGCGATGGTCGTCAGGACTGCGTCGCATAACGTGGCGATCCGCACGGTGCGAGATCGCCAACAGGAGTTCGGCGGGGGTGATATTTTCCAGGTATCAAGTCATCCCGGTGCAAGGCCTCTGTGCTATCCGTATCAGGGTAAATTTTACAGCTGGTCGGCAGGTCCGGGTGAGTTCCCTGACGGTGACGGCCACATGCGGCACTATGAAAACATCACAGCCACGAGCTACGGGCAGCCTGCCGGGCTGTTTGGCATAAACTGCGGGCATCACCCTATACCGATGATACCAGGCTATAGTTATCCGCAGGACGGACCGACGCAGGATAAAGAGACCAACGATAAAGAGTACGAGGAGAGCCAGATACAGCGGCAGTATGAGCGTAATATCCGGATCGCAAAACGCGAGCGAGAGATCGCTGCAGCGACTGGGGATAAAGAGGCAGAGAAAAAAGCATCGCAGAGGGTACTGCAGGAGCAGAGCCGGATGCGTGGCTTTATAAAAGAGACAGGTCGAGCGAGACGCTATGACCGCGAGCAGATAGCAGGAGGATAAAACTATGAGCTGTAACCATCCACAGACGGCATGGGTCGGAAAAGCTGACGGCATATACTGCGGTCAGTGCGGGGCTAAGATCGAGCTTGGCAAGCCTGCACCCAAAACAGAGCCCGTAAAGCCAGAGGAAAAAGCACTGGAGCCGGAGGCTAAAAAGCCGGCGCCTAAGAGAGGAGGCAAAAAGCCGGCGCCTAAGAGAGGAGGCAAAAAGTGAGCGAAGTAATCAGGAGCGAGGTTGTGGAGACTGTCGTGGACAAAGAGGCAGAAAACAGACGCAAGACTGCCGACGAGGTGTGCGAGTCAATACATAACGCGGCAAGACTCGCAGAGACGGCTATCTTGTCTGACGATACAGCCGTAAAAAACGCACTTAAGACATCGGCTAAGGTGCTGCTCGATGCAGCCATGGCAAAACTGGATGAGTCGATCGGTGCATCTGAGGCACCAGATCCGGTCGATGACGATGACTAAAGCACCTGTGGGTGCTTTTTTCATATACACACCGCAACGGCAGAGCGTTATCTGCTACACTTCGCGCCGTCGTCGGCGCGTTAAAAGGAGGACGTAAAAATGGCATTTACAAGAAAATTTCTCACAGACCATGGAGTACCTGAGGACCAGATCGACGCGATCATGGCAGAGCGCAATCGTACGCTGACGGACTACGTGCCTAAAGCTGACGTGCAGGCGCAGATCGACGCAGCACTGGCAGAGGCGGCTAAAGCAGCCCCGCCTGCTGATGTGACGCAGTCGCCTGAGTATATCGAGCTTTTAGGCAAAGCACAAAAGCTGGAGGCGTTTCAGACTGACGACTTTGCAAACGTCAAAGCGCCCTACAGGGACATCGTCTGGGGAAAACTTGACCATGCCGAAAAGCACAAACCGTATGCAGAACAGCTGACAGAGCTGCAGGGCAGCCTGCCGGATCTGTTCAAAACACAGGAACAGGAGCCACCTAAGCCGCAATTCGGGGCAGCGCCGCAGGGTGCCGCACCGACTGGGCAAAAGGGTCCGTCGTTTATGGACCACTGGGGCTTCGTTCCGCCTAAGGCATAAAGGAGGACAAGACAATGCCTGGAATTAACTATGCAAAGCAGTATGGCCGGGAGCTGGCCAACGCGTACCCGTATCTTTCGCACTATGGCGACCTGTGGAACGGCGGAGAGTCTCAGAGGTTTAAGCCCTTGACGGGCAAGACCGTCTACATCCCGTCGATGAAAACGACCGGCGCAAGAGCCGCGAACCGTGACCAGATCACAGGCACCTTCAATCGCAACTTCGCAATCGACTGGGAGTCCCACGAGCTGCAGATGGATCGCGAATGGGATACGCTCGTCGATCCGATTGACGTCATGGAGACCAACGAAGTCGGCACGATCGCAAACGTCACCAAGACATTTAATGAGTTTCAGAAGATCCCGGAGCAGGATGCATACATGTCCAGCAAGCTGGCAGGCTTTGCTGATGCCGCAGGTGGCATCGACAGCACCACACTGACCGCGGCCAACATCCTGGAGCACTGGGACAGCGCCCTCGCCTACATGACCGATCAGAGGGTGGACCGTGACCGCGTACGCGCAAAGGT
>Ga0247611_10002453_pt1 | contig 29863 bp, 26 predicted proteins | sample 177DNAGHGhighgp2_FD_192422 | JGI IMG/M metagenome (GOLD analysis project Ga0247611, IMG submission 192422) | Sheep rumen microbial communities from Palmerston North, Manawatu-Wanganui, New Zealand - 1770 DNA GHGhigh gp2 | ecosystem: Host-associated > Mammals > Digestive system > Stomach > Rumen... | reverse complement strand
TCTAGAAGAACGTATCAAAAATACGAAGCACTTGAAGATGAATCTGATAATAAGCTTAAATATTATATTTTTAGATTAAATGAATTAAATGTTTTAGATGAAGAACATGGTATTTTAAAAATAGAAGATATCAAAAAAAATGTATATGATATCTTTTCCAAATATACTATTAATTTTTGTTATTTGTTTGGTTCTTATGCTAAAAATAAAGCAACCCCTAAAAGTGATATAGATTTATTAATAGATACGGAAGTCACAGGACTTGATTTTTTTGGGTTAATTGAGGAATTAAGACAATCATTACATAAAAAAATTGATTTATTAAAAATTAATCAATTAGATAATAATCAAGAATTATTAAAAGAAATATTAAAGGATGGAATTAAAATTTATGGATAATGTTAAGACTCCAAAATATTATATTGACAAGATTTTAAGAGATATAGATTTTTGTATTAATAATTTAAACGATGTAACAATAGAAGAATTCAATGAAGATGAAGTGTTATCGAGTGCTATAAGTTTTAAGTTTGTTCAAATATCAGAAAATGTTAAGAAACTACCAAATAATATATATGATATATATCCAAATGTACCATGGATGAAAATAAGTGGATTAAGAAATAGAATAGTCCATGATTATGGATCAATACAATTAGATATTATTTATGATACAGTAAAAAATAATTTACCTGATTTAAAAAATGAAATTGAAAAGATATTAAAATAAAGGAATAAATTATGAGATTATTATTTGAAATAGATAAAAAGAATTATGATAATGATGGTAATGCTTTTATAAGACCATCTGCTAGAGCAATTATAATAAAAGATAATAAAATTTATATGGTTCATAGCTTAGTATATGATTATTATAAATTCCATGGCGGTGGAATAGAGAATAATGAATCTAATATAGATGCATTAATTAGGGAAACAGCTGAAGAAGCAGGACTTGTAGTAATTAAAGATTCTATAAAAGAATATGGATATGCTCATAGAGTTAAAAAAGCTAAAGATTCTGGTTATTCAAATTTTATTCAAGATAATTTTTATTACATTTGTGATGTAGAAAACAATATATTAGAACAACAATTAGATGATTATGAGGATTTTGAACAATTTACTTTAGAGCTTGTTGATCCTAGAATTGCTATAAATATAAATAGAAATAAAGAACATGGTCCTAAAGATTTAGATATGATAGAGCGTGAAGCTAAAGTATTAGAATTATTAATAGAGGATGGTTATTTTAATTAGACTTATTTTAAAGAATAATTCAGCGAATGAGTTTCTCACGCTGAAACGGTTGTTCAATTGCTCTACCGACACCAAAAATGACAAGTCTACTAAATAAATGGCTTAACTATGCCAATTTCGATTGTTTGTTGGTCCGCCAACTTGAAAATAACAAGGTATCTTAATTGATGCCTTTTTATTTATGTCTCTAACAACTCGAAAATAGCCGACTCGAAAAATACCGAGTTAATTATTGACTTATAATTATTCTAGATTTATAATTAAGATAAAGAGTGGTGATTATTATGTTTTATGGTAGAACTGATGAATTAAAAATGTTAGCAGATGCATATGATAATGATTCATTCGAAAGTATTGCAATGTATGGAAGACGTAGAATAGGAAAAAGTGAATTAATTAAAGAATCCTATAAAAATTTTGATTGCAAAAAAGTTTATTACGAATGTAAAAAAGCTTCCGAAGAATTTAATGTAAAAGCTTTATCCGATAAATTAGCTGAAGTATTTGAAATTCCAAAGCCGGATTTTAAAACTTTAGATGAAGCTATGAGGTTTATTTTTGATAAATCAATTAATGAAAAAATAATATTAGTGATTGATGAATATCCTTATATGAGGGGAAAAAGTGATTTTTTAGATAGTATAATTCAAGGTGTGATTGATGATTATAAAAATAAATCCAAAATCAAATTTATTTTATGTGGTTCTTATATTGATGTCATGGAGTTTATATTAAGCAATGAAAGCCCATTATACGGAAGATTTACTTATAAATTAAATATTAAACAAATGAACTATTTTGAATCATCATTGTTTTATAAAAATGCTAGTAATGAAGATAAAGTAAAATATTATTCTGTATTCGGTGGTGTTCCTTACTATAATCAATTTATAGATGATAAGTTAAGTGTAAAAGAAAATATAATTAATTTAGTTATCGGCAGCAAGGCTAGATTATTGCCTGAAGCAGAAGGCTTTCTAAATGAAGAAATAACCAAATTAAATAATGCCAATGAATGCTTTATGGCAATTGCAGAAGGCTATTCCAAGTTTAATGATATTTTGCAAAACTCAAATGTTTCTTCAAGTCCAACATTATCTGATGTTTTAAAAAAATTAATTAATATGGATGTAATAGAAAAAATATATCCAATTAATGATGAAAGTGAAAAGAAATCCTATTACAGGATTTCTGAAAGACTATCGTTGTTTTATTATAGATATATTTTTAAACGAGGAGCATATTTTAATGTTATGTCAGCAGAAGATTTTTATGATGAATTTGTTTCGGATGACTTTGAGAGATATTATGTTCCTAAAGAATTTGAAAATATTTCAAAGCAATATTTGATTATTCAAAATAAGAATAAAAAAATAAATCCCCCATTGTATAAAGTTGGTAAATATTATTATGATTTACCAAAAGAAAAGAAAAATGGTGAATTCGATGTTGTTACTTTAAGTAGGGACGGATATGATTTTTACGAAGTAAAATTTACAACTAAGCCAATAGATGATAAAGTAATTAATGAGGAAATATATCAATTAGCTAAGGCTAATATCAAATATAATAAGCTTGGCTTTATATCTAAAAGTGGTTTTGATATTTCGGATTCTAAGGATTATTATCTGATAACATTAGATGATATTTATGCTTAATTGTTTCAAATACCATTATCCTTTGCTCTGCCATTAGGTTTTAAATCCGAACCAATAAATCTATATTATGATAATGGATATTTGGTATTCGAATTCAAAATATAAACTAGAGATTGAAGATCACAGAAATGTGGTCTTTTTTCTTTTTAATAGGAATGCGTCAATCCTATAGATTATGATATAATTGATATAGATTGAAACTATGTAGATTTATAATGGAGGCGACTATGATGGAAATAGCTTTGTATAAATTACAACCTGATTATATTGTTGGTTCTACAGATAATATTGATGCACTTTCTGCAAAAATATCTGAAGATGATAAAATGTTGAAATTAATTGAACAGGATTATAATTCTGATAATGAAAAATATAAGAAAGAATATTTAACCGCTATGTTGAATTATAAAAGGAATCTTCACTTATATTCTTGGTTAGTATTAAAAAAGTATTATGAAGAAGCTTATATGGAGGAAACGTTTTTTCCAAATTATCAAATTGAAGAAATGAAGAGCCATGGTTGGATGTTTCCTCAACAATGCATTAAATATAAAATTCAGTCAAGCGGTCTTTATCCTAAAACTACAGAAGAATTATATATTGAATTCTTTGATTTATATTTTGATAGATTATTTGGGTTTTGCATTGGTGTAAAAGGTTCTGTTATGGATAATTACTATAAACAAGCTATTGATTGTTATAAAAACAATAATTATTATTCTTGTGCTGTTTCTCTTTTCCCGATAATTGAATCATTACATCAATACATAAATAGATTTGATAAAGATGAATTTTATCGTATTAAGAATAATTTAGAAAAAGTCTCTAATAATATAAGTAAAGTTGTTGATATATATGCTATAAAAGTAAAATATTATATTAATCTTGTTAATCAATTTAATGATTTGGCTGAGAATCATTATTTTAAGAATAATGTAAAAAGAAAAGAAGAACCGGAAATAATAAATAGAAATAGAATTATGCATGGCCTTTTTACAAGATTAGTTAGTAAAAAAGATTGCTTGCAGTTGTTTTGTACAATTTCAAATTTAGTCGTTATTCAGCATATTTTGGATCATAATGAAATATTTAATAATACTAATATAGAAATAAACAAATTGGAATCAATACTAAAAGATTTAGCATAATATTTAATGCTTTTGTTATGTTAATTGAAGGAGAATTTATGAGCGAATTAGATGCTATAATAGAAATGTATAAGAAAGATATATATTTTTCTGACCCTAACGGGTTTAAGTCTTGTTTTTGTTCTAATGCTTTAATATACTGATTTATTTAGTATTGGCGAATATAAATTCAAATCGTTCGAACGAAATGTGAACGAAAAAAATACATTCACAAATGTGTTCATATATGATGTAATTACCTTGCAAGGTGAATTAAAGTGAAGAAATCAAGAAAAATCGAGTTCAGAAGACTTAACAGGATTAAGGCAGTATAATGTCATTGAATATTCCTTCAGGAGTACTGATTGCTATATTATCTAATAATGAGGCATAGCTGTATCGTATAGACTAAGGATGGAACACCCGTCCTTTTCTTTTATGAGAAAAAATCTCATAAATTATTTTTTGAGTTGCGAGCGTTATAAAATTATGATATAATTACTATGAGAAAAAATCTCACGAGGTGACTATAATGTTAAAAGAGATGACAATTAAGAATTTTAAATCCATTAATAAGGAAATAACCTTTTCTATGGAAGCGGATGTAGAAAGAGTATCTGAATACCCACAGCATATTATAGATATAAATAATAATAAATTATTAAAAGTAGCATCCATGTATGGACCTAATGGTGGTGGAAAAACAAACCTATTAAGTGCACTAAATTTGGTAAAAATGTTAGTTTTGAGTGGCGGACCATTCCCTATTGATAGTGAAGCTTCCTGGTCTTGTAGCTTTAATAATGATGATGTCATATCTATGACATTATTCTTTGTTACGCAAAAATATGAAATTGGATATTCCTTTGATGTCCTATATAAAAATGAGCGACAAGAAATTATAGATTTTACAGGGAATAAAAATGCATTATTATTTGGTAAATTTGAAATCAATTCTGAAATATTAGTATATAAGGCTATTAATGATCAAGATTATAATACTTTATTTGAAAGAGATGATAAAGGTCATATTATAAGCGAGAAATTAGATAAAATAACCTTACAATATGCAAATACAATTAATAATAGCTTAACTGCATTATTGTATTTTTATAATACCTTTGTTAATTATAAGGCTATTAAAGATCCTGAACTTGAGGTAATACTATCTTTATACAATGAAATATTTAATATTTATGAGCTTGAAGTTAATGGCAATGTAAATTATGAAGCCGCCTTCAAGGCAATAGAAAAGAATAAAAAAAGATTAGTTTCTTTATTAAATGATGTCGATATTAAAATATCTGATATTATAATTCAACAAGAGGATAAAATGAATCCAATCAAGTTTGAAAGAACTATTATGATAAATGGAAAAGAAGAAAAAAAATTATTACCTTTAGCTTATGAATCTAAAGGTACGAAAAAAATATTTTGGATGTTGTTAAATTTATTAAACGAAAAAGAAAGAAGTCATATTTATATTTGTGATGATATGAATGCTTATTTGCATCCAAAGCTATTTAAGGCAATAATAGAAATATTTAATTCAGAAGAAAATAAAACGAATCAATTAATATTTAATTCTCATGATATTATAAATATGACAAATGAATTATTTAGACGTGATGAAATATGGTTTGTATATAGAGATGAGGATTATTCAACAAGGCTTACTCCATTATCAAATATAGTTAATTATAAAGGCGAACAAGTAAGAAAGGATGCAAAATATTTTAAACAATATCTAGAAGGCAGATATGGTGCTGATCCTTTCATTAAGAAAGGGCTTGGTTGGAATGAGTAAAATTATAAAACCCAAAGGAAGACGCTCAATTCCAGATGAACTAATGCAGTTTGGTAGGCATTTGGTTTACTCAGAGGGCACAAAAACGGAGCCAAATTATGTTGAAAGCATCAAGAACGAGATTGCAACAAAATATAAATGTGATATTAATGCCATAGAGATTATTATTGGAAATAAAGATAAATCATATAATACTAAGGGATTAATAAAGAATGCATTAAAAGATGTAAGAGAAAGAATAAATAATGGAGAACAAATAAATCATGTTTGGTTTTTCTTCGACAAGGATGATTTTCCTACAGCATCCTTTAATGAGGCATGTATTAACTCAAAAAAATTAAATGATTCTAAAACGGAAAATGGAGAAGGATTCAAATATAATCAAGAATTGAATATTACATTTCATTCTTGCTACAGCAACGAAGCCTTTGAATTATGGCTATATCTATATTTTGAATATTTAGAAGCTTCTATAACTAGAGCGGACTATATAAAAAAAATAGAAAACAAGATTCAACAAAGGCACAAGGATTATAGATTTGACAAGGCTCAAACAGGATTACATAGATTCTTAATTGAAAATGGTGGATCTGTTGATAAAGCAATTAAAAATGCTAAAAGATTATGTGAAAAGAATGAATTTGAAAATCCATCAACAGCTGTATATGAATTTGCTGAATACTTTTTACCGTATATGGAGAAAGATTAAATTTGTTAGAGAAGTATAATCAATAAAAGAATAGCAAGGATTTAAGAAAAAGAATAGCATTATTATTTGAAAAATATTCAATTTATTTAGGATATAAGCAAGAACCACAAGGGTTGATTGATGCATTGTCATCCATGGGAAAAGTTATAATGTACCAAATAAAATCAATTTATCCGGATGAATAAACCTTATTTTTGAATATCTAAGAAAAGGATGATTATATATGTATATTGAAGAAATTAGATTAAGAAACTACAAAAACTTTATTTCTGAAAAAGGAATATTTAAACCTGAAGTTAATGTTATTATTGGTGAAAATGATTCCGGAAAAACTAATTTTATGTCAGCAATACGTTTAGTGTTGGATAAAAAATTACCTTGGTATGAAAAAGAAATTAGAGAGGAAATGTTTCCTGTTTCTTTAGAAGATTGGAGAGGACATCTAATTATTGTATCATTAATTTTTAATGATTTAGATTCTAAAAATGAGTATGAAGCTAATTTTGCTTATAATACTGGGATGCCTTCAGCTAGAGGAGCGTTAACGTTATTTATTTTGCCTAATCGATCAAAAAGAAATATGCTTAACAATTGTGGTTCAGCACAAGAATTAAAAAAAATGCTTGATGAGATTACAATTAATGATTACGAATACTTGTTTACCGCTGGTTTAGATATAGATTATTCTATTAATGAAAACTATTATAATCTTGTGGGTGATTTTAATGCAGGAGAATATAAGTTAAGTGCTGATATAGATACTTCATTAATGGGCACACCAATTAATACTAATATTGATAATATAAGAAGTAATTTGATTAGTTTTACATATATTGATGCCTTAAGAGATTCAGTAAGAGAAATGAATCAGAAAAGTAATCCATTGATGACTTTGATTAGACAGGTTGAGCCTAATGTTTTGGATGATGAAAAGAATAGTGTAAAGAGTAAGATATCCGAATTAAATGACGCTATTGCTAATGTTAATGAAATAAAGAATCTTAATGGAAATATTAATGATATGATTAGTGAATCAGTTGGCTGTACATATTCACCAAATCTATCATTGAAGAGTGATATGTCATCAGAAATGAAAGAAGTTTTTCGTAATCTAAAATTAAAATCTAACATTGGAGTAGATTTAGAACTTAATGAATTAGGTTTGGGAAGTAATAATATAATTTACATAGCTTTAAAATTATTAGAAAATATTAAAAACTCTAATTCAAAGTATTTTTTGTTACTATTTGAAGAACCTGAGGCACATTTACACAAGCATTTGCAAATGACTTTATTTGAGAAAACGGGATTTTATTCTAAAAATAATGTTCAAATAATGATGTCTACACATTCGGATAATATTTCTGCTGCTTCTAGAGTAGGGAATATGAATATTATACAAAAAATGAATAACTTCTCAATAATTTCTAATCCGTCTTTAGGACTTGATCCAAGTGAAATAGTTGCATTAGAAAGATATTTAGATGTTAAACGCTCGGAATTGCTTTTTTCTAAAAGTGTAATTTTAGTTGAAGGAGATGCAGAAGAATTATTAATTCCTTTAATCATAAAAAATGTATTAGGTATATCCTTAGATGAGATCGGAGTCAGTATAATTAATATCGGGAGTGTTGGCTTTAAAAATGTTTATAAAGTTTTTAATCCATTACGTATTAAGAAGAAATGCGCAGTATTGTCCGACTTGGACACTCCTTTGGATTTAACTAATGTGAGTCAAGTGAATGCCTATGAAATAGGTAGAGCAAGAAAAGAAGAGGTAGATAAAGAAAGTGTTTCTAATCAATATGTAAAAGGTTTTTTTGGTAAATATACTTTTGAAGTTGAGCTTGTTCCTCACAATGTGGATTATTTTAATAAATTGGCCGCTGAGACCTATAAGTCTAAAGAAACTATTGAAACTGCAAAAACTGAGTTATCAGATCCTAATGCAAGCATTTATGGCGCTCGTGCACTTACTATTGCTAAAAATAACGGAAAAGGATGGAATGCACTAATGCTTTCAAATTATTTGGATGGTAAATTCTATATTCCAAATTATATTATTGAAGCATTATTGTTTGTTTCAAAATATACTTTAAAAGAAAATATTATCACTATTTTGAAACATTATTGTCATATATATAATGATACTAATCTTCTTGATGAGATTAACAACAAGCATTCGATAGAAGAATTAATTGATTTGGCTGAACAACAAGAAGCTCCAATAATAGATATAATGAGAAGGATTGTACGATGAAAGAATTTTTTTTAGAAGGATTAAATGAAAATCAAAAAAAAGTATGTCTTTCTCATGACAATTTATTGGTTACTGCATGCCCAGGAAGTGGAAAAACAAGAACATTAATTCATAAAATCGGTTATTATTTGGATAATAGTCCATCAATAAAAAAAATTATAGCAATTACTTATACAAATCGCGCCGCAGATGAGATTATTGATAGATTAGAAATTCTTGGGGTGGATTATTCACGAGTATGGGTAGGTACCATTCATCAATTTTGTCTAGAATTCATTATTAATCGTTTTAGAATGTACGATTCGGTTTTATCTCGTGGATACAAAATAATTGATGAAAGAGTTTCTAATAGTTATATTGATGAAATTGCTAAAAGTATGAACGTTAAACTTACATTTGATAATAGGCCTAATTTGAGATATGATAGAAAATTTACTCCATTAGAACAAAATGAATCTTTTCGAGATATTTTGGCAGAGTATCGAAAACTTTTGAGGCAAAAGCATGAGATTGATTTTGAAATGATTTTATTAAGAAGTTATAAATTGCTTGTCGATAATTCGTTTATATGTGAGTTGATTAAAAATAGTTTTGAGTTGATTTGCATTGATGAGTATCAAGATACTCAAGATTTACAATATGCTATAATAGAAAAGATTTATAATTCAAATAATAACAAGTTGGAAATTAATTTTTTTGGTGATCCTAATCAGTCAATTTATGAAACTTTAGGTGGATATGCTAAGTCATTGAAAGAAATAAATGAAGAATTTTATGACAATTCTTTTCATAATATGGTTTTAAATGGATGCTATAGATCTCCACAAAACATAATTGATTTTTATTCTAATTTTATGGTTGAAAAATATAAAATCGAAAGTGTTGAAGAAAAAGAAAATGGTATTATTAAATATAATACAAATACAAGTGTGAGCGATTTATATGTTAAAGTTGCTGAATGTATTAAGTATTGCTTAAAAAAAGGAATAAAACCTTCTAATATTTGTGTTTTGGCACCCACATGGTATTTACTTTTTCCGTTTTCTAGACAATTAAAAAGTTTATTACCAAATGTGCCTTTTGATTCTTCAGATATTACGCCTATAAAGAAAGATCCGTTAAATGTATTTTATAACATCTCTTATCTTTCGTTGACTAAACCTACAATTAAAAAGATTTCAACAAGAAAAAGGATATCATCAGATATTTTAAACTACTTATCTCAATATGCCGATATAAATATTGAGCCAATTGATTTGTTGAATTTTATTAATTCAAATAATTACACTTGTGAAAAAGGAACAGAATTTGTTTCATACTCGATTTTAAGAGTATTAAATTTTTTAAATATTGATTTAAATTCTAATCAAACCTTAAAAGAAGAATATGATAATTTCATTGGGAAAATTTTTGAAAGATTGAATAATGATAAATTCCAATTAACTGATGAACTTTCCGATTTCAAAAATATGTTTATGGATAAAGCTGGTGTCGTTATTAATACAATTCATGGAGTAAAAGGAGAAGAATATGATGTCGTAATATCTTTTGGGTTATTGAAATCTAAGATACCTTCGATGTTTACTCCGTTTGAACTTAAAGATAATATTGCAAACAGACTTTTATATGTTATGGCTTCAAGATGTAAAAAAATATTAATAATGATTTCTGAAACTGGAAGAAAACATTATGGAAAATATGATGAGCCTTGCCCTTATTTGAGTGATAAATTTAAATGATTCTTTGATATGTTTTCAACAAATAAAGAAAATAATTACTTGACGAGGAAAATGCGGAGACACTTGAAAATATATGTTTATTAGAGAAAAAATAAATGTTATAAAAAACTAAAGAGGTAAATAATTATGTATGAAGAGTATTTAGAAAAAAATAAATACATTGATTATGATAATGAATCTGTTTATAAACTAGCTTTAGATTTAAAAGATAAATCTAGCGACAAAATAGATTTAATAAAAAATACTTATCACTATGTTAGAGATAATATAAAGCACTCATGGGCTGCTCAAGATAGAAGAGTTACTATATCTGCTAGTGATTGCTTAAATAAAGGGGTTGGTATATGCTGGGCAAAAGCAAACCTACTTGCTGAATTACTTAGAGCAAATAATATACCTTCAGGTTTTAGTTATCAAAGATTAACACTAGGTGATACAATAGATTCTGGTTATTGTATTCATGCTCTTAATACAGTCTATATTAGTGAATTAAATAAATGGATAAGACTTGATGCTAGAGGAAATAAGATTGGTGTAAAAGCTGAATTTTCGCTAGATAAAGAGATTTTAGCATTTAAAATTAAAAATAAAGGTGAAATAGATTATCATGATAATCATTCATATCCTGATAAAGGATTAATGAAAGTATTAGAAGAAAGTAATGATGCACTTGATATGTATTTACATCATTTGCCTGATCATTTATCTTATGAAGATGAATAAGAGACCTCTCTATTTGATAATAGGGAGGTTTTTATTTTGTTTTTTTATGATATAATAAAGTAAAACTTAACAAAAAAATATATGTTAATTTATATTTTAATTATTGGTTGATTCTTTTGTCTTTCCAACTAAATTATAATGGAAGTACAAAAGGAGGAACCCGAATGTATTTTAAAGTATTGGCTAAGTGTGGCCATGTTGGAAGAAACAATTACATATTAAAATGGTTTTATCAAAAAGCAAATTCTGGTGAGGAAGCGGCTTATATAATAAGAAACACACCTAGAGTAAAACATCATCAAAAGGATGCCATTAAAAAAGTACAAAAAATAAGCTTTGAAGAATATATTAATGGATTGAAAGTAATGGCTTCTGATAAATACTTTCATGTTGATAATCAAAAGGATCAAAAGAAATACAATTGTGTCAAACCTGAAGAGATAATTCAAGAAGAAAAAATAATTAAATATAAGAAGTTAAGAAACGGACAAAGATTAAAAAATGAATTATTGGAAAAAGAATGGAAAAAAGAGCTGCAAGGAGGAGTATTATATGATAGATAAAAAAAGAGTTGGAAAGTATTTAAAGAAATTAAGAAAAGAAAAAAATTATACTCAAGAAAAACTTGCATATGAAGTACTTAACATATCAATTAATGCCATTGCTGAGTGGGAAAGTGGTAACACTATCCCCTCAATTGATAAGTTGGATATATTGGCGAATTTATATGATAAATCAATAGATGAAATATTAGACGGAGAAGATAGTTGTGATGTTGATTACAAGAAGAAATATTTCATCTGCGATGATAAATGGGAAATGGAATATGTAAATGATAAAAATGCTGATTTGTATCTAATGCGTAATGAACAAATTAAACTGATTGTTAAAAGATTTAAAGAACTAATCATGACTAGAATTGATAGAGAATTAACATCAAACGAAGAAAAGGAGTTTAAATTTCTATTTGATAATTTTTATTATTTGTCAGATTATTATAGTGAATACTCTAATTTAGAAATTAATGATGATTATTTATTATTTAAAGATTCAATAAATGGATTGCTTGCTCAAAATAGGAATATGACAAAAAAAGAAATATATTGGGAAATGCAAAAACTTTATAAAGAATCTAGAAAGATAAGTTTCTCTTTCCGAGAAGATGTTAGTGACTTAAAGGATATTCCAATTCTTCAAGAGAGATTTAAAGAAATTGAGGATTGGCAAAAGGATATGTTATTAGATATGTTCCAAAAAATTGAACCATATAATGAAGAACCAGGACGATTTGGGTCAAAACATTTAAAAAGATATGAAGAAACACATGGTAAATATGATCATGATCAACTTGTAAAAAATGAAATTAAAGAGTTAATTAAAAGAGGAGCCTATATCAATAATATATTTTTCAATGTAAAAAGAGTGTATAACGAGAATAAGAGATTAATTGATAGAGTAGAAGAATTATATAATCTATGCATTAAACCTATTGAAATGTATTATAAAGATGAAAATGATGAAAACAAGACGCTTTTAATTGAAAATAATACTAAAAATAGGTTTTTAAATAATTACTATTTCACACTAAGGTTTTCTCTAAAAGGAATAGGTAATCATGATTATGGTGACATTAATGAGCTTTATGATTGGTTTATAAACAACGATGAAATATCAGATGATATTTATTATGAAATTGCTAAGCGTAATAAAGTAAATATCAGTCAAGAAAAGGAATATTGGCTTATTGATGCCAAAAATAGCTGTACATTAGAATCGGATTTTAAGAAATTTAAGGCAAAAGAATTAGAAATAAAAAATGGTCTAGTAGAGTTAGAAAAATTAAAAGTCAAGTTGTACAGTGGTGAAAAAGAATATGTTGAGCAAGAAGAAGAGGAAATAGGCGGTCAAGATGAAAAATCAATTAGAGATTATGTTGAAAGATTAATATTTGACCTAGATTATTCGGTATATTTAAAAGGAAGAGACAAAAAGAAAACAGAAGAATTATATAAAGATTTAGATGTTTTGAGTCTAGATGAAATTAAAAATAAGTATTTTGGAATGGAGGTTTTAAAGGATGAATAATTATCAAATAGCTTCATTATTAAAACAATTACGAAATAATTATAATTTTACTATTCAAAAGGTTGCATATTTACTGGGAGTAAGTAAAGCAGCTGTTTCAAAGTGGGAAAATGGCGATGATATTACGACAGAACATCTATATGATTTATCAAAACTTTATAATGTTTCATTCACTGAATTATGCTGTGGTAAATTAAATAATGAGGATAATAGTGCATATTGGAAAAGAAATTATGATTTATCTAATTATGAAATAGATGAAGATATTAGCAATAGAAACATTGACACAATTAAGTCTCTATTTGAGCATTGCGCAATGGTCAAAAAAAGATTCTATGAATTATTACCTAATTGGGCAAACGAAGAATTAACAGAAAATGAACTAGAGGAATTTAATTTCATAAAGAAGTATTTCAAATTTGATGCAGAATATTATGTATATATAAAATATGGACCTGGGCATTTAGCTTTTGCAACACCAGAAAACGAAAAAGAATTCACTCTAGAAATTCTTGATAAAATTAGTGATTTAGATGAAAAATCATATATGTGGGAATTAACAAAGCTATTTGATTTTATCTATGATTATCAATCAGATAAAGTTCATGATAGTAGGAGCCTAAAGGCATTAGAATATATGTTATCATCTTTGAACCAAATAGAAAAAGATTATCTATTAGACATAAACCTTCATGTTGAAGTGGAAGTGAAAGAAGATCATAGAGATGCTTTTATGGGAATAAGTACATATAAGAAGAATAGAGATATGACTATAAAGGAAATAGAAGAAATCCCATACTTTAAAGTAATGATTAATTCAGGAGCCAATGTACTTTATAGACATAAATCAAGATTTAACTTCTGGGATTTAGAAATGGTTAAACAAATTGAAGGAAAGACTAGAGAAATAGATGATTCTATATTAGACAACTACCAATTTTATAATATTGCTGGTCAACAGCTTAATCCTATATTACATTCTTGGAAAATTTATTCTTATAGCGATTATTTAAATAATATTGATTACGACACAACAGAATATTTAAGAGATATTGTTAATCTAAAGGATTCAAATCCAATAAAGTATTATGAAAACTTAGAAAGGAGGAATAGAATATGAGTAAAGGACATGGATGCTCAGGCAATACACATACACAACAACAATTAAATAACTATTCAAATCAAAACAATCCAAATAATCAAGCTCATCAAGCTAATAATGATAATCATTCAAATCAATGTAACCCTAATAATGAAAATTATCAAAGGCAAAATAAATAAAGAAAGGATATTATTATGGATAAAATAACTGAGCTTGAATTAGAAATTAAATACTTAAAGGAAAAAGTAAAAACACTAGAAAACGAACTAGAAAAAAGACCTACTGTTGAAGAAGTAGATGATAAAATGAAACAAATAAGTGATTGGGCGATAAGTACTTTCACGACTTGCTAATGAAAAGGCCAACTGGTAAAATGGTTGGCTTTTTTGTATCAGCGATACTTTTTTATTGACTATTTTACGTATCGGTGATACAATTTAGATAGAAGGTGATAAATATGAGCATTATTACAAATGAAGAAATCAAGATAATAATTGATAAATATAATATAGGTAAAAGACCATTGTCAATAATTTTGGGATTAGGAGAAGTAACAGTAACTAGATATTTAAACAATGAATATAAACCTAATGCGCAAAATTCTGAATTATTATATTCTGTATTAAATGATCCGGGTCTATATTTAGAATATCTTGAAAAAAACAAGGGCAAAATTTCATCTATTGCTTATGGCAAATCAAAAACTGCAGTTTCTAAAATTTTAAATTTATCAAGTGAGAAAGATGAATTGTTAGAAAATGTTGCAGAGTATATTGTTGAACATAATATAGAGACAACTAATTTATCACTTCAAAAATTGTTATACTATTGTCAATTGTTTAATTATGTTATATTTGATAAACCAATGTTTAAATCTACTTGTAATGCATGGGAACACGGCCCTGTGTATGAAGATATATATTACAAATACAAGGTAAATGGGAATAATCCAATTGAGACAACAAATAGGATTTCTATAGATTCTAATATAAAGAAATTGGTGGATGCTATTATTGATAATTTTGGATGTTTTTCCGGTGCCGTTTTGTGCTATTTCACACATAGCGAGTTACCATGGAAAAAATCATATGATGCAGCATCAAATATCAACAATGATGATTTAAAGTCATTTGCTTTAAAACTGAAAGAAGAGTATCAAATTAATGATATAAGCGACATTGAAAAATATGTTAAAGCTTCTATTGCAAGGTTTAAAATGAATAGAGGTGAAAACTAATGCAAAAGAGTATCGAAAATTTTATTAAAACCACTGAGAATGGATTATATTTGATCGATTTGCCTACAGGAACTGGTAAAACAACACAGGCTATAGATTACATCTATAATCATATGGATAAAAATACCACATTTTTTTATGTGACATCATTAAATAAAAATGTTGATGATGCTTATAATAAACTTCAAAAAAAATTCAAAGATGCAGGTAAATTAAATGAATTTGAAGATATGGTGTTAAGATTATATTCAAATTCAGAAAAAATCATTGAAAACCTTTGTACAGTTCCTTATAATCAAGATGATGAAATAATGCGCTTTAATTCTTTTATTCAGTTAAAAAAAGAAGTTGAAATGCTTGATAAAATAGTAAATATTGATCCATCGATTAAAGATAAGCTAGTAACTGAGATAAGAGAAAAACTTGAACCCACTTTTAGACGCGATGTAAAGATTTTTTTAAATGATAAATGCAATACAAAAAAAGAGCGTTTTAAGTATATTAAGGAACATCATGATTGGTTGATTCAAATATATCCTTCAATACTAACTAATTTCAGAAAGGTGTTCTTTGCAAGTTTAGATAAATTCTATTTAGGGAATGATGCAATTATAGAACCAAGTTATAAATTTACTAACAATAAGTACTTGATGGGAAATGCTGTTATTTTTATTGATGAAATTGATGCTGCTAAAAATACAATTTTATCTAGAATAGTAGAAGATAGTTTGAAGAATAATGTTGACCTAATTAAGCTATTTTTAAATATCTATACAACATTAGAAACAAAAGAATTCCCTCAAGAAATGTTAAAACCAACATTGGATGAAGCAGAGGAAGAAGGATATAAAATAAATATCATTCAAAGAATGAAGGAGTTGTTCGAGGAGATTTTTAATAAGCACAATATGCAATTTGCTTTAAAACTTTTAGAGAAGGATATAGATAAGAAATATATTTTTGACGATAACACAACATTAACAATTACAAATAAAAAGAATGTTAATGATATGTATGTTAATTCAAATAAAGATGAGGGATATAATAGAATTATTTATGATAATTCTAATAATAATACATCATTAAGCATGGTTATTAAGAACATTATTGGTGGTATCTCATACTTTATAAAAGGATGTTATTTACTTGCTGTTCATTATTGTGAATATTATAACAAGAACAAGAAACCTGCCGATGATTTAATGCAAATTGAAGATTCGGTATTAAGTGTTCTTCATGCATTTAACATTAATGAGAGATATATTCCATATTTAGAAAATGTTATTCTAGGGAAAGGCAGATTAAATCAATCATATGCATCAACGTTTGCAGCCGATGTGTATGATACTGGATTTAAATACTATAAATTTAGTGACAGTTTAAACAATAATTTTTCAACATTAATTACAATGTATGATATAAATGATACTCCTGAAAGCTTTTTGTTAAATCTTGTTTCTAAGGGACATGTTATCGGATTGTCAGCAACTAGCACTATGGATACTGTTACTGGTAATTTTGATCTTACTTATTTAAGAAGCAAACTAGGAGAAAAATTTTATAAACCAACAGAAGAAGAAAAAGAAAGAATAGATAGTGAAATAAACAAAATTATTGTTTCTAATAAAGCCAAAATTGATGTTGAATTTGTTAAATCAATTGATCCAGAAACTACTATAAAAGAATTATTTGTTACTGAGGACTATCAAAATGTTATTATGAATAAGTTTGGTGATTTATCGAAAAGCACAGAAATCTTTAATGCAAATAGATTTTTAAAGGTAGCTTTATCAATTAAATCATTTATGACTTCTAGGTTATCATCGTTGTTAATTCTTACAAATCGTAATCTTGGTAAGGACAACGGCTTATTTTCTGAACAAACATTTGACGATATAATTAATTTAATAAAGAAAGAGTATAATGTTGAAAATGAGTTCAATATTATTAATCTTACTACAAAGGAATTTGAAGAAACCAAGAATCTATATTTAGATAAGCTTAATAAAAAAGAAAAAGTAATTATTTTCTCAAGTTACCCAACAACTGGTGCTGGTCAAAATCTTCAGTATGAAATAGAAGAGGATGGAATAATTAAGCAAGAAGATATAAGTTGCTTATATATTGAAAAACCTACTAATATTTTAATTAATACATCATTGTTTAATGAAACAACAAATGAAGATTTATTAAAATATATTTATCAAGTTGAAGCCTTAAAAACAAATGGTGAAATCACTTTAAAGGATAAGAATATAAGTGTTAAGGAAGCTTTTTTAAGAACAAATAATTCTTCTTATAAACGTTGCCATACAAACTTATATAAGACTAATTCAATTAGAAATCATTCGTTAAGTATAATTATTCAAGCTGTCGGAAGAATTTGCAGAACAAGAGGCAAAGTAAGTAAAACTAATATATATGTAGATAATGATATTGCAATGGAATTAGATTTGCTATCTGTTCAAAATAGAAGATTAAATAGAGAGTTTCAAGAAATAATTACAAAGTTTAAGGAGCTAGATACAAAGACTCAAAACGAAAGCAGTTATAAGTTATATATTAGAAAAGCAGAAAATAGCAATAAAGTAGTTAACGACAATATTCATAGAATATTATCTAAAAAACTATGGGTCACAACAGATATTGAACTATGGAAAAACTTAAGAGAACATGTATTAAAAAAACCTGTATGTAATGATGTTTCTAGCGATAACGGATTATTTTCTAACTGCTATTTACAGTCAGTAGATTATGATATTTCTTATTACTATTACAAAGAAGAAAATGATTATGGTGAAGTAAAAATCGGTTTGACTAAAAATAACGAATTGACTTCCATTGTATCTGCAGATGAATCAAATCTAACTCTATTAATGAAGAATGAAATGCTAAAATCATTCTTTGAATCAAAAGGATATGCAACTACATTTGAAAAGTCAAAATATATCCTATTACCAGTTGTATTTAATAATATTTATAAAGGTGCTTTAGGAGAAGCTATAGGTAAATATTGTTTGTCTAAAATAGGATACGAGTTGGAAGAAATAGAAGATTCAATGTTATACGAAAAATTTGATTATAAATATAAGAACTGTTTTATAGATTTCAAGAATTGGAATGATAGAGGGCAATCATTAGATATTGAATATTCTAAAAATAAGTTAGAATCGATAAAAGGAGATTTGGCTATTATTATTAATATCATAGGTCTTAAGGAAGAAAGAGTTAAGCAATATGATAATGTCTATATAATACCTAATTTGTTCTATATTGAGAATGATATGATTGTTTATAATCAAAATGCCCATAGAAAAATTATTGAATTGTTAGGAGATAAGTAATGAAAACATTAACTAATATTTTGAATTATGAAATAAATAGAGATGCAATTAACAATGACTTTTATATCGTCAGATTTGAAAATGAAAAGGATTTTAAAAAAGTGAATTCTAGATTACTTGATAATCCTGACATTAGTATTCGCTCTTTATCTTATTCGTATGGTAAAAATGCTTATGCTTTAATGGATAAAGAAGCTTATGAAGATCTTAGATGTTGTACGGATTTAGAGAATATTAAGTATAGTATTTTAAATATATATGATGCCTTTGATGAAACCATATTGCGATTATTTTTAAATGCTTTATCAAACTTTGAATTAGAAGGATTGGCATATAATAATTTAACAGGTAATTTTTATAAGTTCTTGGATAATAGTGGACGAAAGATAAAAGCCCTTGATTTTACTATAAAGAAAGCTTTTAAAGAATCTAACTCAATTATAATAAAAGTTGGATCTACATCATTTATAAGAACTAAGAAAATTCCCTATGGAGAACCAACATATGTTTTAACTGGTAATAATAGAACATTAAAAAGAACATTTGATTCTTCTGAAAAAGATACTTACATTAAAGGAAATGATAAAGATAAAAACACAAGTTATCCATTCCTAGTAATTAAAGATGGCTCTGGAAGAGCTAAAGAAATTACAAATCTTATTGATTTGTTTAATAAAAAATACTCAAAATATGTTTATATTAAATTAAGTGATTTAGAAATTGCTAGAAAAATCGCTCCCAAGAAAATAAAACTTCAGGATGAAACTATGAATCTAATAAAAGAGTATAAGATTAATGTTGTTAGCAAGATAACTGATTCGTCTTACAATGATTTAATAGATGATTTTATATCAAATATTAAAGGAATCGGTTTAAAAGTAAGTAAATCATCAAAATTGATGAAAGATAGATTAAATATAGTATTAATATACAATGAGAATTACTACATTAAGCATGAAATTCCCGATCCTCATAAGACATTAGATATCAAATGCGTCAATCAATGTATTATTATTGATAATTTAAAAGATATGCTTAAATACGATAAATCAAATAAAACGTCAGCACAATTGATAACTGTGTTTAAAGAATTACTAATAAAGAATGATATAGTAAATAATAAAAATATATTTACTTATGATGATTGGTCAAGTTATAAATTTGTTAACTCATATACTTTTATACAAAAGGATGGAGATTATGATTTATATAAGATGGTAATTCAACCTGATGGGAAATATAATATAAATAAAGAAAAAATAGATTTATTTAATGCTTATGAGAACGAGAAGTATAAAAACATATTTGTTAATAATAAGGATGTTAAACTGGTTATTATCGATGATAAGGGAAATATTAATGCAATTGAGAGAACTGAGTTAATTACACTGCCTTATAGTGAATTGTTCAAAGAACTACCAATAAGTAAATCCAAAAACAAAAAAGACGAGTTATATTCTGGATTATGTGATATTAATTATTATATGACAAATAATGAATGTTACTATAATGTTGGGCAATTATTGCCAAACATTCGAATGACAATTCAAAGAGCTAGTCATTTATATAGGATTAATTGTGTTGATAATTCGGAATGCTTTATGACAAATATTTTGGAACTGATGTCAGTTGGGTTCGTTAAATACAATGAACTAACTGTATTACCATATCCGATAAAGTATTTAAGAGAGTATATAGCGATGGATAATAAAAATAAGAATTAAAAATATATCAAACGACAACGTAATTTTGTCTTAAATAATGGATTTTCCTCCATTAAGGCTTATCAAAAGACTAACTTTTCCTTTCAAGTTAGTCTTTTTTAAAAAGCAAGAGTGCAAATAAATTGCACTATGTTATAATATAATTGTAAGAAGGCGATATAATTGAAAAAAATATTAAAAGATTGATTTTAAAAGATGATGACTATAAATATTATTTTCACAATAATATTGTTGTACATGAATATATAAGATTAAAGGCGTTCTTAAAAGATGAATTTGCTTATAATTATTTGCCTCATAATGACAAACAATATTTAACTGAAGAAGAATGGAAGAGTATTTTATATTCATTTGGTGATGATAAAGAATCACATTATAAGACTGTTAGAAGAATGAGCAATGATATTATAAAAAAATTGAGATTATTTATAAGGAGAAGATTTAGCAGTATGAAATGTTTCTTTTGTAGATGCGATTCGAGTGATTCTAAAAGTGTAGAGCATATTATACCTGAGTCTTTAGGAAACAGGAAATATATATTAGGAAAAGGAATCGTATGTGATAAATGTAATAACTATTTTGCTCGTGAAATTGAAGGACCTGTCCAAGCTTATGGAGATTTAAAGAGACTAGTTTCAGTTGAGGATATATGGAGCAAAAAGGGAAAGAGAAGAAGCACTTCAGTTCTTTTAGGAGGAGAAGAATGTCAATTGGATGTTATAAAGCATAATGGAGAAGAGACAATTCTTCTTGGTATTAGTCCGGAATTAGTAAGCAAACTTTATCAAGGAAAATTTCCTGATTTAGCTATAATGAGTGGAATTGATTTCTATAAGTATAAAGATGATTATTTATTTAGTAGATTTCTTTGCAAAATTGCTATTGAATTTCTTGTCTATAGCTTTATTAAAATTGGAAAGTATGATGAGGTAGAAGCATTAGTCACTAATGAAGTTTATAATAAAATTATTAATTTTGTTAGAATTGGAAATCGTGAAAAAAAAGCATGGTGTGTGTCTGCAAAAGTTTTAAAACCATATAAATTGTTTGAGTATAATAAAAAAATTAAAATCAAATGTTATTTCGAATATTTAAATGAGAATAAAATAATTTTCAATTTTGATTTTTTTGGTACTAGATTTTCTTTGAATATCATAGACAATGGATAATTGATTTTTATAATTATAATGATATAATTATAAATTAATTCGCTTGATACTAGCAATTACATAGACTCCCAATTGAGACTATAAGTGTACTTGCTAAAAAAGTGGCTTAATCAAGCTATTTTTCAACTTTTAGTAATTGATAATTTTAGATATTTTTAAGAATTTTAGTTTCAAAATAAGGCAAATATAGGGGGATGTTGACACTATAGCACATAGAAAATACAAAAATTGTAACCTGTTCCTTAGAACAACCCTTTTTATGAAAAAAAGTATTGACTATAGCACAGTCAACAGCCGGTAGCATTGAGGTTTTGGAGTTTTGCCTTCACTAGTTTAAATCAATCTATATTGAGTTATATTCGGTTCGAATTTATTTATGTTATTTGAAAAGGACTTCGAATCATTTTAAACTAATCTATATTGTATGGTCAAAAACCAGGCCAAAAGTCATATTTTATATAAGTCCCTAATTAGAAGTAATCGAATTTGTAGATAGTAAAATAAAAAGTTATCATAAAGCCTTTTGAGTAATAAATTAATATGATAAAATTAAATAGTGAGTATGGATTTATAAAATTAGATGATACAATAAGAGTTAATTATTATGATGAAATAATAGAATTGCTCAATAATTAATAAAAAAATGAATGGAGGAATAAGATGAAAAGAATTGACTTACATATACATACAATACCAGCAAAATATGAAAAAAATTTTGATTTTTCTATTCAGGAACTAATAGAGTATGTAAAAAAACTAAAATTAGATTTAATAGCTATAACGAATCATAATTTATTTGATAAGGAAAACTATGAACTTATAAAAAGTAATATTAATATTAATGTTTTACCAGGAGTAGAGATTGATATTGAAAGAGGACATTTATTGCTTATTGCCGATAATAGCTATATTGATAATTTGGTTGAATCTTGTTCTAAATTAGAAGAAAGGATTACTAGTGAAAAAGATTATATTTCTTTTGATGAATTTGAAACATTGTTCCCTTTTTACAAGAAATGCATATTAATTCCACATTATGATAAAAATCCTAAATTATCTTCAACCACAATTTCAAAATTTGGAACATTGATAAAATGTGGAGAAGTATGTAGCGCGAAAAAATTTGAAATTAATTTAAAAGATGATAATAAATTACCTCCAGTATTTTTTAGTGATTTGCGAATTACTGATGGATTAATTCCAAACTATAGGACAACGTATATAGATATAGATAATTTAGATTTTTCTGTTTTGTATACTGCATTAAGTGACAAATCTAAATTATTTCTAAATTCAAAAAGAAGAAGAGATTTATTTGAAATAGATGATAAAGGAAATGTTGCTTCAACTGGATTAAATGTTATTGTTGGTAAGCGTTCATCCGGAAAAACAACGCTTTTAGAAACAATATATTCTTCGAATAAAAAATGTAAATATATTAAGCAATTTTCACTAACTGGTAATAGTGAGGAGACAAAATTTAAAACGTTAGTGTCAAATTATTTAAATGATGAAAAGTGTAATTATTTGGAAAATATGAAGAAAATTGTTGAAGTAATAGCTAAAATTGATTCAACATATCTTGGAAAATTAGAAAACTATGTTTCATCTTTAAAAGAATTTGCTAACAATACTGCTTTACATGATGCATATGCAAAGACCAAGATTTTTACTGAATCATTATTTAATTATTCATTGTCATCTAAAACACTTGATGTAATAAAAGCAATAGATAAAATATTATCATATGATGAACATACTGAGTTGATTGAAAAATATGTTGATAAAAACAATTTAAAATCTTTATTAAAAGAATTAATTATAGTTAGAAAAGAGGAAAAGAAATCAAAAGTATTAATGGATGAAACTGATAAAATAGTTAAATTTCTACAAGATAAATTAAAACAAAAGTCCTCAATGAAACCTATTTCTGATGTTAATATTAATGAAATTTATAAGAATGAATTAATAATTAATAATTTTAATGATTTGTGCACTAATTTGAAAAAACCATTTCAAATTAATGAGACAGATATCTTTGGATACAAATTAATTTTGAATCGTAAAGAGTTTAAAAATTCATCAGAAGTCAAAAGTATTTTAGGTGTTTCTCAGCCTATGCAAAGTATTTTTAACTACTATAAAAATAATGATTTTTACAATTATGTAAAGGAACTATTAATTATTCATCAGACTTACGATGCTATAGCTACTGCTATAATAAATTTAGATGTAGTCGTATTGAATTCAAAAGGTGTACAACCTTCAGGTGGAGAAAGAGCTGAATTCAATCTTTTAAAAGAATTGAAAGATAGTGAGATGTATGATGTTTTATTATTGGATGAACCTGAGGCATCATTTGATAATCCTTTTATTATGAAAAATGTGACGAATATAATTAAGGACTTAAGCAAAAAAAGTACAGTTTTTATTACGACACATAATAATACATTAGGTATGCTAATGAAACCAGATATGTTGTTATATACATATCATGAGAATGATACTTTTGATTTGTTTGAAGGAGAATTTGGCTCAAAAGAATTAAAAAATAGTAATAATGAGGTATTAAAATCATTTGATATTATAATTGATGTTATGGAAGCAGGAGAACCTGCGTATCAAGAAAGGAAGGATATTTATGAAAGTATTAAAAATTGATTCAAATAAAGCCTATTATTCATGCGATGGGGATAATTATAATTCTATTGTTGATATAAATAAAGATGATATACTAAAAATATTATTTTTTATATGTGATAATGATGTTGAGTTTGATGAATGTTTAAAGGATGAAAATATAAACAGTGATGTTGAGCGCATTTTATATAAGAATATTTATGATAAGTTAAAAGGTTTTAATGATAATAAAGAAAATTTAAAACAAGTAATTGAATCAGATGTCTTGACATATATTAATAAATATTCTGAATAAAATTTAAATATATAAAAAAGCAAGTGCTAGTAAATTTTACTAGCACTTTTTAGTTGAATTGCTTATATGCTTTCTCATAATATTCCATTAATCTATTCTTTAAAGATTCATTATTTATTATTATAACATGATAGCTAAATTGTTTAAGATAATTTAATAAACTACTTGAACTTGTAATGGTATTATTTAGATTCTATATTCTATTTGCAATACAAAATATATTTGATGTTACATTCTATGGTTTAGGTAAAACTCATTATATGTTATTTGAATCAATAGTAAATAATTCAATATATTATGGAATAGCATTTATTCTATATGCTACAGGAGTATGGGAACCTACATTAATAGGTATAGCATTATTATTTGGTATAGGTAATGCATTTGATACAGTTGTATCACTTGGCGAATATTGGTTCTTATTAAAGAAACATAATATAAATATATTTGATGTAGAAGAAGTTAAAATAATAAAAGAAGAATTTATAGAAAATGAGGTTGCTTAGTCAACCTTTTTCTTTTTTTTATCAAAAAAGGGACTTTTATGACCATTTTCATACAATAAATGGACATAATTATAAAAAATTTATCAAATTCTATGCTATAATCTATTTGTAATATCGATTTAAGGAGAATAATTATGATAGTTTATAGCGCAAAGAAAAGTGATTTTAATAATGATGTTATCACTAATCAAATATCAAATATAATAAAGAATAAATTAAAAGAATTAAATCTAAGCGGTGGGGCTGAAGCTGAATATAATTCATGGAAGAATTCTCTTAATTTTATGCGTAATGTTTTAGATGATAATGATATTCCAAGTGACTCAGAAATAAGCATAGAATATCAAATACCTAAAACATCAAAAAGAGTAGATTTTATTATAGCTGGTGCCGATGATAAAAATGATAATGTTATTATTGTTGAATTAAAACAATGGGATAAAGCTGAAAAAGTAGATGATATGATGCAACATAGTGTTAGAACTTATACTGGTGGAGCTAAAAGAATAGTATCACATCCATCATATCAAGCTTATTCATATGCTGTATTTATTAGAAACTCATCTGAATATGTTCAAAATGAAAAAATAGGAATTATTCCATGTGCTTATCTACATAATTATGAAGAACAATACTTAAGTGATTTGGATGATAAGATATATAAAATGTGGATAGACGAAGCTCCATTATTTATACAAAATCAAGTATTAGATTTAAGAAATTTTATAAAGAAATACATCTCAAAAAAGTCTAAATCAGGCGATTTATTATATAAGATTGATAATGGTAGAATAAAACCTTCTAAGGCATTACAAGACTGCCTTGTATCACTGATGAAAGGCAATGAAGAATTCATTCTTCTAGATGAACAAGCCGTTGCTAGAGATATGTGTATAAAAACAATGGATCAATGCAAAAAAGATAAAAAGAAAAGAACAATTATTATTCAAGGTGGTCCAGGTACAGGCAAATCAGTTCTTGCGGTTAATCTTTTAAATGAATTCACAAAGAAAGAATTAAATGCTAGTTATGTGACTAAAAACAGCGCGCCAAGAGAAGCATATTTAAAGTTATTATCTCAATCTGATTTAAAGAAAGAAGTTAATATAAAACAATTATTTAGATCTCCATTTGGACTATGTAAATCACCATCTAATTTTTATGATTGTCTAATAGTTGACGAATCACATAGATTAGTTAAACAAATGTATGGTGATTTTAATGGAAAGAATCAAGTAATGGAATGTATTAATGCATCACTATTAACTATCTTTATGATTGATGAAGATCAAAGAATAACAACAAAAGATATTGGTTCAATTGACGAAATAAAATATTGGGCGAATGAATTAAATAGTAAAGTTGTTATGACTGAAGAACTAGTATTAAAATCACAATTTAGATGTAATGGTAGTGATGAATATATTCAATTTATAAACAATTTACTTCAAATAGGAGAAAACGTTGATGTTGATTTAAATGAATTAAATTTTGATTTAAGAATATATGATAACCCTAATAAATTAAGAGATGATTTAAGAAAGCTAAATGAAATCAATAATAAAGCAAGGATGGTTGCTGGATACTGTTATGATTGGAATGTTAAGTTCAATAGAGGAGATTATGATATTATCCTAGAAGACAATTTCAAGGCAAAATGGAATCTAGAAAATGATAAAATATGGGCAATTAATCCTAATTCATTTGAAGAAGTGGGATGTATTCATACAGCACAAGGTCTAGAATTTGATTACGTTGGTGTATTTATCGGTAAAGATTTAAGATATGATGAAAAAACTAATACAATTATTACTGATAAAAATGAAATATCAAAAGATGATAAAACATCAGGCATTAGATCTTGTGATAATAAATTAGCTAACGATTTGATAAAAAATACATATAAAACATTATTAACTAGAGGACAAAAGGGATGTTTCATCTATTGTGAAGATAAAGCATTATCAAATTATATAAAAGAATTATTAAATTACAGCAAATAAAACCAATTTGGAGGTGTAATATATGAGCACTTTTTTAGATGATTTTAAATTAGTCATAAGACAATGTGATTATAGTAATACATATAAAATGGCATGGTCTAAAGCTATTGTTGAATTATCAAGTAGATTTAAAGATGAAACTAGTGATTATACTGTTATTGAATTAAACGATATTGCTACAAAAATGTTTAAATATTACTGGGATCAAACAATTTATTTTAATTTATTTCAATCTGCTCCAAGTCAACCTCCAGTGATAGTTAGTTGTGTTAAGGAAATTATAAAAAAATATCAAGAAGAAAAGAAAGACTATAAGCCTATTGTTTTCATAAAAGCAGAAGAAACAATTAAAAATAAATATAAAAAAGAATTTGATTCATCAATTAGAAAAAGTATTTCAAATATTAAAGAAAATGTAATGCCTTTCTTCTTGAATTTGAATGGAAATAAATATGACTTTTATTCTATAGATAAGAAGAATAATGCTATTATACTAAAAACCGCTAATTTAAGGGAATTATACGAGAATCAACAAGATTTATTTGACCTAATTAATTATAGATGGAGTTTAATGTTGGAGGACTATAATTCATCACCTAGAATTGGTAAAAAGGTTAGAATAATGGATGAACAGGATATAAGAAGGACAAAAGGCTTAAGCACATTTGATAAATTCTTAGATTTAGAAAATAAAGAGCATATTTGCTTTATATGTGGAGAAAAAATAGATGATAATAAACTGTCTAGAGATCATGTAATTCCTTGGAGTTATATGTACTCAGATGACTTATGGAATTTAGTATATGTTCATAAGGAATGTAATTCATCTAAATCTAATATTACACCAAGTGATGAAGCCATAAGAAAATTAAAAGAGCGTAATATTAGATTACAAGAAGAATTACATAAATATACAGAAAACAAAAAGATAAGTATCCTACAAGAATTTGATTATGCAATTGAACATGATTATGTTGATAAATTTTATTTAGGATGCAAAGGATGTTAATATGAATTATTACGAAGAAAACGCAAAAGAATATATAGATAGAACCATTAATGCTGATTTATCAAGTGAAAGGGAAGAATTGATTAAATTATTGCCTAATAATGCGAAAATATTAGATATTGGATTCGGTTCAGGAAGAGATTCACTTGCTTTTGTTAATGAAGGATTTAAAGTTACGTCTATTGATAATTGTGATGCATTTTGTAGACATGGCAAAGAAATAGGCTTGAATGTTAGAAGCATATCAATAGAGGATATTGATTATGATAATGAATTTGATGGAATATGGGCATGTGCATCACTACTTCATATCAAATCAAATGAATTATTGTGTGTATTTAATAAAATATATAAAGCAATGAAATATAAAGGAAGATTTTATTGTTCGTTTAAGTATGGTGAATTTGAAGGTATAAGGGAGAATAGATATTATACTGATATGACACTTGGAAAAATGGAAGAAATACTCTCAAAGACAGAATTGTATTTAATCAAACATTGGATTAGAGAAGATTTTGAAGGTAGAGATTTAAAATGGATATGCTTTATAATAGGAAAATAAAGTAAGCATTGCTTCACCGCAATGCTTATATTTTTTATCATAAATTATGCTATAATTTTTATTGGAGTTGATATTATGGATAGACCAATATTAAACAAGGATTTAGATAGTAATGAATTTAGGGATTATTATTATCTAAAAGAAGAGTTAATTAAGTTCTGCAAAGATAATAACTTACAAACTACTGGTTCTAAAATAGAACTCACTAATAGAATTATTAAGTTTTTAGATACAGGAGAAAAAGAAGTTATTAAAAACGAAAAGAGAAATAAAACAATAATAGAAAATATTTCTTTAGATAGTATTATAGAACCTAATTTTATATGTAGCGAGGATAAAAGATTATTCTTTAAAGAAATAATAGGTAATAGTTTTTCTTTTAATGTAATGTTTCAAAAATGGTTAAAAAATAATAGTGGTAAAACATATAAGGATGCTATTGATGCTTATTATTTTATATTAGAAGAAAAAAAGAATAATAAAACAAATATAGATAGCCAGTTTGAATATAATACTTATATTAGGGATTTTTTTAATGATAATAAAGATTTAAAATTAGAAGATGCTATTAAATGTTGGAACTATAAGAAAAAGAATAAAGGTTCTCATAAATATGAAAAAGATGATCTTAAAGTTTTATAATAGAATAATAATTATAAAAATGTTATAATTGTATTGTATTAAAAAGGGGAGATAAAAATGAAAAAAATATTACTAGCATCCATATCTTTTATTTTAAGTTTAGCTTTAGTTGCTTGTGCTGATAAAGAAACAGAAACAAAACCAACTGAAACTAATACTATAACAAATCAAAAAGAAAAATCTTATAAAAGAGTAGGTAATGATATCTATTTCGGTACTTATCCACAAGAATTAGTAAGTGATGATGAAAAAATAGAAGAAT
>Ga0247611_10002452_pt1 | contig 29863 bp, 31 predicted proteins | sample 177DNAGHGhighgp2_FD_192422 | JGI IMG/M metagenome (GOLD analysis project Ga0247611, IMG submission 192422) | Sheep rumen microbial communities from Palmerston North, Manawatu-Wanganui, New Zealand - 1770 DNA GHGhigh gp2 | ecosystem: Host-associated > Mammals > Digestive system > Stomach > Rumen... | reverse complement strand
AGTCTTTTGTCTTTTGGCTGTTTTGTGCTTCAGTGCAAGTTCCTGCAACTCTAACAACTCTAAGTCTTCATTTTTCTCCATCTTTAAACGTTGTTTTTGATTCAACGTTTTTCAGGGTAAGACAGTTTGTGCAATAATTGCAATAATTAACAATTAACTGCTTGAAAAGCACTTTTCTTTTTATACCTTTGCAGTCTTTTCGGCCTGATGGCTGGGGCTGGGGAGGCGTGAGATCTTAATCAACAATTAACCCATTAACAAGAAAGGAGTAGATAAATGACAAAAAACCTTGATGAGCTGAAGATGATTGTCGACCTGGCTAAGACGGGCGGTATGATGGAGGCACAGAATAAGATGATGGAAGAGCAACTGCAAGAGAAGGACGAGGAAATAGCCAGACAGAAGGAGATGCTCAAGGAGAAGGAAAAGGTGATAGCAAAGAAAGACAAGCAGATAGCGGAGAGGGACAAGCAGATCGAGGAGAAGGACAAACAGATAGCGGAGAAGGATGCACGGATCAAGGAACTGGAATCGCTGATGATGACTGTCGAAACGACCGAGGATAGTCAGACAACCGCCGGAGGCCAGCACCCTGTGGTGATCATACAGCAGTACTTCCTGCTCGACATACTCAAAACCATCAGTTACGTGTTGAGCCTGAACAACAGTCAGAAGATGCTGGTCGGTCACCTGCTGCACCATACAATGGCCGACAACTTGCCGAAACGGATCTATGAACGGGTGGATGAGATAACGCAGTTGGAGGGCAATCAGACTGGGCGACTAGCCGACGCGATGGAGAAGGTGGCCGAGAAGCCCACGACACAGAACATCGTCTACCCTCAGGCGGGGAGTACGGCGAACGTGGGCTGCGACCTGAAAGATACGGAATTCAATGTGCTGCCGGTGAACGCAGACCAGCCTGCAGCCCTTGAAAACAAGAGTTACCAAAGTGCTTATGGAAGAGAAGAATATACAGAGGCAGACGCCGATTAACGTGTGGGGTGTCGCCAATATCGGCTGTACGATGGAGAACCCCTCATTTCAGACTCTCGCGGCAGAGCCCCCAACGACCGGGAATGGTCCCGTTGGTTCTGACGACGGAAAGGGTGAAGAAACGACTTGCGGAAACCATCCCCATGAGGCTGAGACCGAAGAGTTGTTTCATTTCATTCATCCGTCGGTGGACGGCAGTGAGGAGTGGCAGATCCACGAGGAGGTGAAGCGGCTGGTGGCGCGGCAGGGCATCCAGGAGATATGCCAGTATCTGAAGCAGCTGGCCGACGATCGGAAGATCCTGTTGCCGCAGAACGCCGAGTGGGCGTATAATGAGTTGGTGAGGATGGGCATGCCCAACGGGGATGGCTACAGTCTGAAGACCTTCCAGAAATACTATAAGAGATAAGCGACGGTTTTTTGTCCGTCAGTGTAAGCACCGGAATCGTTGGTTCTGGTGCTTTTTTTGTGCCTTGCGGAGAGCAAATCAGAGAAAAACAGAGATAATCAGAGAAAAACAGAGATAGTTGGAGATTGTTAGAGACGGGGTGTTTTTAAGCGATTCACCCTTCAAAAAACGTGCGTAATTTTGCAGTGCGATCTTTGAGCTGCGCTCGAAAATCGGCGGCGCGATCTTTGACATAATGGTTACACACGATACTGTTTATGATTGGGTTTTGTTTCATTGAATCGAAGTTATTCCGGACGGCGGTCGGCGGACTGCCACAACCTGCCCTGTCGCGATGATACGGCAGTGATTTTACAAATTTAATTATTGAATACCGATTTGTCGCCTGAAAGGGGGCGACGTTAAATAAAATAATGCTTATGCAACAAACAACAACCATCGAAGTGAGTATGAACAACTGTTTCAACCACTTCAACAACAACAACGACGGTGAGCAGCGCATGACCTCGCTGGAGATTGCCGAGCTCACCGGCAAGCAGCACAAAGACGTGCTCAAGGCCATCCGAACCATGGAGCCAGCCTGGGTGAAAGTACAAGGGCGCAATTTTTCGCTCTTGCAGAAAACCTACAATCTGCCTAATGGTGGCACGAAGATGATGCCCTACTACTCGCTGACCAAAACCGAGTGCCTCTACATCGCCACGAAGTTCAACGACGAGGCCCGTGCGCGATTAGTATTAAGGTGGGAGGAGCTGGAGCGCGAGCGGCTCACTGCCCGCGAGGTGAGGATGCTGCCCGAGCCGAAGAAGATTCTGGCCATGGCCGACTGCATCATCGGCAAGGCACTGAGGGCGATGAACGAGGAAGCGGAGGACACGCTGACGGCGACACAGGTGGCCAAGACGTTCAACATGGAGGTGAGGGACTTCAACGCCGTGCTGCAGGACATGGGCATCCAGTACCGGTGCCACGGACGGTGGAACATCGCCGACGACCTCGAGGGGCGGGGACTGACGTCGATGCGCACGCACGTCTCGTACTCGCTGAAGGGGGAGAAGAAGGTGAAGCACTATATGACGTGGACCATCGCCGGACTGCACTACCTGAATGCGAAGCTGGGGTACCCGAATTTTTAAAAGACAGAGTAATGTTTTAAAGACATAGGACTCGCGTAAGCGCTTGCTACCGAAGGGACGCAAGAACATATTAACATATTTTTTAGACAGAAGAACATAAGAACATATTTATGATGAGAGTAAGTGATATTTGCCTGGAGAAACTCAAGGAGTTTGAAGGGCTGAGGACAAAAGCGTATCTCGATGCCGCAGGCGTGCCTACGATTGGCTACGGACATACGCAGGGAGTGAGGATGGGTGACGTGATCAGCGAGTACTGGGCTGAGATGTTCCTGAAGGCCGACCTGTATGACGTGGAGAAGCAGGTGGACTCGTTGGGTCATTGGAACCAGCCGCAGTTTGATGCGCTCGTGAGCTTTGCGTTTAACATTGGTTTCTGGAAGCTGAAGACGTCGGAGCTGCTGAAGACGATACAGACAGGCGGTAACATGAGGGCCATCAAGAAGGAGTTCATGCGCTGGGTCTGGGCTGGCGGCAAGAAGCAGAAAGGGCTCGAACGACGCAGGGCGTGGGAAGCGAAGAGGTTCTTCGAAGCCGACGAGCTGGAGCCGATGAAGGTCAGGGACTGGAGCGACTTCCATCAATAATTATGGCATTTTGTTATCAGAGGAATTTTGCTGAGCCCACGGAGAACGTGGGCCAGCCTTTGCTGTACGCCCTGATGAGAGACCCTGAGGTGGTCAGGAAGGTGGCGCTGGTCAGGGAGATCAAGGGCAGCAATTTCAGTAGGAACTGGCTCGAGACACCGGGCTATCAGGACTGGCGTAAATGGCTGAAGCCTGAGAAGCGGGCGGCGCTGGATAAGCTCACGGATCAGAAACGGGTGGAGGCCTATTGCGACGGCATCAAACGGTCGCTGCCGCTGGTGATCTTCATCGCGAACTATGAGGTGAAGCCCAACAAGAAGAATGTCTTAGGACGCTGGCGACAGAAGGCGGGCGTCTGTCTGAACGGGCTGTGCGTGATGGATCTCGACCACGTGGTGAAGAGTCACGACGGGAAGGCGGCACGGGAGTACTGGCAGCAGATCATCGCTCACCTCGACCTGAAAGAGATCGGCGTGCTGATGGCGTTTGTCTCGCCTTCGGGGGATGGGTTGAAGGTGGTCTTCAAGGCTCGGCTGGAATGGGGCAACCTGATTGACAACCAGCAGGAGATGGCGAAGCTGTTGGGCGTTTCAGAGTTCATTGACGAGAAATGCAAGGACGGCAGCCGCGGGCATTTTTTGACCACAGAGGAGGATCTGCTGTATATCGACGAGGAGATTTTTGAGTATGAGAACAAGGCGTTTGCTGAGAAGTATAATGAGCAATATCGTGGCGGTCATACTCAGCCCACTTTACATTTTGCTAATGCTGGTGTTGTGGATAGTGGTCATACCGCTGATGGCGATGGTGAAGTTAGTGAGACTGTTGGCGAAAAGGCCGATGAGGTGTCTCTGACCTACCACGAGATTGCGCTGACGGCGATTATCGAGAAGCTGTTAGGCGGCGTGGTACCTGGTCAAGGCGACCGTCATGATAAGATGCGGGACTTGGCGAATCTGTTGAGGTATGTGTGCGATAATTCGCCGAAGAAGGTGCTGGAGGCACTGAAGACGCAGCCGTGGGTCAATGACCTAATAGCCGAGGGAGATCCTGTGGAGGCGACGGTAGAAGGAGCGTGTAAGTTGAAGTATGGCAGAAAGAAACCGGAGGAGCTTCAGAAGGTGCTGGATGAGTTGGGAGCACAGGGGGACAGCCCCTCTGTAACGTCTGCGACGGTCACAGCAGGGACAGTCCCCGAGTGCCCCGGCAAGAGCGCAGAGGTACCGCTGAAGGAGTGGGGCGAGGAGATCGAGAAGATGTTCGGCGTGTATCCGTGTCTGAAGGAGGTCTGCGAGGGACTGCACCGCGAGGCTTATCCGGCGGCGATGTTCACGGGGGCGGCGTTCTTGGGCACGCTGCTGACGCGGACGTGGTACTACTTCTATCACCGACCGGAGGAGGAACGGAGACTGAATTACTGCATCTACATCATCGGTGATCCGGCCAGCGGAAAATCGTTTGCCACAAGGCTCTACAAGTTGCTTCTGGCTCCGATCATCGCGGCGGATAAGGTGGGCAACGATGCCATCAACCGCTATAAGAAGGAGCTGAAGGAGCGCGGCACATCGAGCAAGGAGCAGAAGAAAGAGGCGCTGAAGCAGCCCGAGGTGATCATCCGCATACATGGTGCGCGAACGGCCAACGGCGTGTTTATCGAGGATATGTGCAAGGCCATCGACGTGATCGGCAACAAGGAGATGCACCTGCATATGCTGACCTTCGACTCGGAGCTGGACTCCTCGACCTCGGCCTCGAAGGGCGGGCAGTGGATCGACAAGTCGACGATGGAACTGAAGGCCTTCCACAACGAGGAGGACAACCAGCAGTACCGCAACGTGGATAGCGTCACGGGACCGTTCAACGTCTATTGGAACTATGTCTACACGGGCACGCCTTTGTCGCTACACAGGAAGGTTACCGAAAGGAACTTCGGATCAGGTCTTTCTACACGTCTGGCGGTGATTCCTTTGCCGCCGAGCGACTTCAAGATGATGGCGCTGATGCAGCCGCGCACCACCTATCAGGAGGATGAGGTTCTGAAGACTTGGGCCTATAAGCTGGACGGTGTGAGTGGTGAGTTGCCCGTGTGGCCGCTGGTAGAGACCTGTTGGGAGTGGACGCGCGACCACATGGCCATCGCCGAGATCAATCAGGACAAGAGCGACGAGCTGTTGCTGAAGCGCGTGGCCTACTACGGCATCTCGATCTCGGTTCCCTTCATCCTGATGCGACATTGGGAAGAATGGCAGCAGACGAAGACCTTCACCATCGACGAACAGGACAAGGCGCTCTGTGAGTTGGTGCTGAACATCCAGTACCGCTGCCAGCACCACTGGTTCGGGGAGTATGCCCGCAAGTATTTCGACGACATGCTGGCCGATCCGGCGATTCAAAGAAACCGTCAGACGACGACTCAGAGAGCTTATCGGTCGTTGCCGGATGAGTTCGACATGTCGCAGGTGGCGAAGGTGGTCGGTTGCTCGGATAATGCGGCGCGTACCATGATCTCGCGATTCTGCAAGGACGGTTATCTGGAGAGGCTGGCGCACGGCAAGTACAGGAAACTGGTGCAGATACTGTGATAGTGACATAGTTACAAAGTGACAAAAGGTTTTTCCGATGAGGGTGTGTCAAACAGGCACATCCTCATTTTGTTTTTTTTCGTCTTTTTCCTTGCATGTTTCAGAATTATTTCGTATTTTTGCGGCATCGAGAGCGTTATCATTACAAATTAGTCAACAACAATACATGAATAAGGTATCAAAGGTTTTGCAGCGATGGACCGAGATGAGCCTCGTGCTTCGCATTTTTATCGGTCTGGTGATTGGTGCTGTGCTGGGACTGTGTGTGCCCGAGTGGTGGGGGATAGGCATTCTCGGACTGGTGTTCGTGAGTGCCCTGAAGGCCATGGCACCCGTGTTGGTGGCCGTGCTGGTGGCGGCAAGTATTGCCAAGGCTGGCGGTGGGCTGGGGCCGAGGTTCCGGACGGTGATCTCGCGCTACATGCTGAGTACGTTTATCGCAGCCCTGCTGGCGGTGGCGGGCAGTTTCCTGTTCCCCGTGACGCTCGACCTGAGGGATACCGTCGAGGGCAGTGCGCCGGGGTCGCTGGCCGAGGTGTTCAAGACGCTGCTGACGAGCATGGTGGAGAATCCCGTGATGGCCGTTGCGAAGGCCAACTATATCGCCATCCTGTTCTGGTCGATAGTCGTGGGCATCGGGCTGAAGCTGAAGGCGGGTGAGAAGACCATCGACGTGGTGCACGACCTGGCCGACGTGATCACGCTGGCCGTGAAGTGGATCATCCAGTTTGCGCCGTTCGGTATCCTCGGACTGGTGTTCTCGTCAGTCGCCGAGAACGGGCTGGAGGTGTTCACCACCTATGGTCATCTGCTGTTGTTGCTAGTGGGCTGTATGCTGGTCAACACGCTCGTGTCGAACCCGCTGATATCGTTCCTGATGCTCAAGCGTAACCCCTATCCGCTGCTGTTCACCTGTCTGAAGGAGAGTGGCCTGCAGGCGTTCTTCACCCGTTCGTCGGCTGCCAATATCCCCATCAACATGGCGCTCTGCAAGAAGCTGGGGCTCGACGAGGACTTCTATTCGGTGAGCATCCCGCTGGGTGCGACGATCAATATGGACGGTGCGGCAGTGACGATCACGGTGATGACGATGGCCGTGACGCACACGATGGGCATCGACGTGTCGTTTGGTGCGGCGCTGTTCCTCAGTGTCATTGCCGCCCTGGGTGCCTGTGGCACGTCGGGCGTGGCTGGCGGTTCGCTGCTGCTCATCCCCATGGCCTGTTCGTTCTTCGGCATCAGCAACGACATCGCGATGCAGGCGGTGGGCGTGGGATTCATCATCGGCGTGGTTCAGGACTCCGTGGAGACGGCACTCAACAGCAGTGGTGACGTGTTCTTCACCGCCACCGCCGAGTATTACGAACGGATGAAAAAACGATAGCCGTGTAACAGAATAGTTAATTAATCAACTGATAGATATGAAACATAAAAACCTATTAAAGACAGCGAGGATGCTGCTCGTGATGATGATGTTTGTCTCTCCCTCAACGGCGCGGGCGCAAGGCGCGAGCGGTAATGAAAACCCTGGCCAAGGCCAGACGACGGTGACGGCAGGAAAAGACGTGAAGGCCATCGGGGTGAAAGCAGCTACAGAAGGTGCGCAGGAAACGGTCACAGAGATTGATGAGGAAGGCCAGGCGGTGCCAGCCGCTGTGGGCAGCACGGTACGGGTGATAGGAAATGCCCCTGAGGAGGGGAAGGCTGCGCGGCTGAAGCTGACGATCTACAAGGCTCCCGAAAGCGAGGTGGTCAAAGTGCAGACAATTGAAGTTAAAGGCAAAAGTTCAGTCAAAGTTGGCAAAAGTATAAGAATGAAAAGTGCTATTATGCCAATTGATGCTGACAACAAAAAAGTAACTTGGAGCGTACAAGACTATGATAAAACGAAGAATGCGCCCTTAGGTACAAATAAAAGGGCAACAATAAATATTAAAGGCATGCTGACAGGCAAAAAGGCAGGCTATGTAATGGTCACTGCGATGGCACAGGACGGCTCTAACGTGGCAGGGTCAATGATTGTTCATGTCATAGGGACAACGGCATCGAATGTCACAATAAGTGGATTTGAACCTATAGAACCTGAAGAAGATGAATGGCGAGATTTGCGGACTGTGGCAGATACAGAAGAAACGAAAGCTATAAAGGAAGAATTACAAAAAGCTGCGGAAAGTGGCGACGTTCTGAGTGCTCTGCCTGATGATGTCAAGGCAGAGTTAGGAGAAGAGTTTAATAAAGTCGACGAAATGGTGACTGTGAAGATAGAAGAAGGTTTAGATGCTAAAAAAGGTCTCAAATGCAAGAAAAGGCTTCAAACTCCATTAAAAAATGGAGCAAATCCTCGCTGCTTGTTTGCGATTCCCGGAGCCGATGGCAGAGTTGAATGGATTGTAGTTACAAGCGTAGTAAATGAAGATAATGATATATGCATGACTCTGGATGAAGCCGTATACAACAAAATCGCTGGAAAAGAAATAGTGCTTGTTCCTGTTATGAGATAACTATATACAAACAATATGAAGAAGATGATTACAAGACAATATAGATTTCAGGTCATGGGACTCTTGGCAATGTTGACGCTGTGCGGCAACAGTGCGGCTTATGCTCAGGAGGAGACGATTGATGTGACAGACCAGATAGACTTGGTACAGGAATCTGCGGCCGAATGGACGTTCACGATGCTCGAGAGCAGTATTACAGCCGAAGTGGAGTACGAAGACGCTGTTGTGAGCGTAACGAAAAAAGTAGATAATGCGACCAGTACAAAACTATTTTCAAACATGTACGAGGCCATTGAGGCGGCCAGTGAAGGCGATGTGGTGAAACTCTGCACAAACATCAGCATCGCGAAGGAAGATGATCCCTGCGAGACAGGGATGCTGCCCATAGAAATAGGTACGGCAGAAACTCCGATAACACTCGACCTGAATGGCTATACGCTCAGCTTCCCTGACGGTGGCTTTATCGATGTGCAATCGTGGGGCTATCTGAAGATTATCGACAGTACCGGCGGCGGAAAGGTGACGAGTGCGAACCGATTCGCGGTATGGGTGAACTATGGCGGCTATATGATTGTAGAGGGCGGATGTCTGGAGACCACAAACACTACCGGTGACCCAAGAGAAAAGAGTGCGGTATATAATCAGGGCGTGATATTCACCAACGCTGGCACAATCAGCGGCATAGAGTTTGGCATCTATAACGAGGGGGTGGTGAACCTCGGCAAGGGAAAGATTATGGCCAGTAATGGCGTAGGCATAGAAGGTGACGGCGAAATAGCTATGCTCGACCTTCCGGTGTTCGACTGTCAGATTAAGGACATCAGCCTCGCAGAAGACAAGCTGATCTATTACAGTGGCTGGGTATTTGGCGTACCTGAGAAGAAGATTGTGGTGAGTCTGGCAAATGCCGAGCAGAAAACCTTCACATACGGCTATAATATGAGGACTGCCGATGGTGGTATTACTGATCCCTCGAAGGTGTTCAGCGTAAGTGGCATCAGCGACAAGCGCATCGGTTTCATAGACTATGAAATGAGAACGGAGGCGGGTATTGCCGATCTGACGGAGATCACATTCCCCGCAGGAAATTCGACTTACTACGACACCTGGGCACTCGCGCTGGTTGAGGAGAACGAAGACCTGAAGTTCTACACCGTTACAGACGTTAACGATAAGAGCGTCGAGCTGACGGAGATTAAGGGTAAGAAGTTCAGCGAGAATATGCCATTGATCGTAAGCAACACCTCGGGCAAAGCAATCACAGCACAGATGGTGACAGCCCAAACAATGATGGCGAACAGTTTCCTAATCGACATGCAGGAAGACATGGACGGAAAATACGTCTATCCGGGCTTTGAGGGTACCGATGTAGCCATCGACCAGATTGATAAGATGGACGGCTTCGAATACTATGGCTTCAACGGCGAGGACTTCGTGCCGCTGAGCAACCTCGGCCCCGTAGAAGCGCACCGCTGTTGGCTGGGCATCGGTGAATTCCCTAACTTCGATGAGGGTGATGAAGGAGAGGGCGAAGAAGGCGGCCTTCCTGCCGGAGCCCGCAAACTGAGTGTCGTATGGCCAGGGAGCGCGGCTAAGAGTAATACTGGGGCGAGCGGAGAAACATTCAACCTTACCCTGGCAACGGATGCGGAGGCACACGGCACGGTGGCCTTCAGTGTGAACGGCACAACGCTCACCAGCGACAACAAGACCGCCAGCGAAGGACAGACCGTGACCATCACCGTTACACCGACCGTCACACAGGACTTGGCGTATGTGGTGCAGAGCATCACCGCCAAGCCGTCGATGACCACCAGTCAGATGAAGGTGCGCGGCAATATTTTGGATGAGGTCACCCTCACGCCGGCAGGCGCTAACACCTGGACCATGACCATGCCTGCCGCCGATGTGGAGGTCGGCATCAGCTATGGGTCGATCACCGTCACAAAGGTTGAGAATTCGTGGATCAATATTAACCTTCCCGAGGAAAGGTACACCTACGACGGCACGGCGAAGGAGCCCGATGTGACGGTGACAGACAACGGGACGGACGTGACAGAAAAATTCACCGTCGAGATCAGCAATAACGTGAATGCCGGCGAAGCTTTGGTCACTGTCAGCGCCAAGACCAACTATCCGGAGTACACTGGCACGGCCACGAAAAACTTCACCATCGCAAGGAAGCCTTTATCTTTAGTGGCAACTCCTGTAACCATCACCGAGGGTGAGGAGACTCCCACAACCTTCACAGGGACTGTCGCAGGATTCGTCGAAGGAGAAGGCCTTTCGGACGAAGATCAATTATCATTCTCACTCTCACTCACCAATCCGGCATCTGCTACACCAGGCTCTTACGCTGTTACGGGTACTCTTAACGGAAAGACCAGTGGCGACTATGGTCAAAACTATATTTTCTCAAATGCCGCATCAAATGCAACAGCATTTACCATCAAGCAAAGAGAAGGAACTTTTGATTGGGTTTTTGTCTATGCCGATGGTGAATATTCTTTTGCCGATGGTTCTCAGTTGAAAATAGAAACGGATAGAAATAGTGGTAATAGATATGCTACCCTCAAAAAGCCCGTAGTCTGGGATCCAGAAAAGGAAACAATTAACGGAATAGAATACCAAAAACTTGATCAGGATATCCAAAAAAAGATTTTAAGAACAAATGATGATGGTACGCTGGTGCTGTGTAGTGATCATGATAATGTCACCTTTGTTCAGAAGATTACGAGAGACGCTGAAGGCAAGGAAACAGTAAAATACAGCTTGATCTTCAACAAAACCGAAGAGCAAACGCACGCGACGGTGATGGGAGCTACTGCTGGAATGTCCTGTCTTTGTGCAGGCAATGACTTCATTGGAGCAGCTACAGAGGGTCTTGCTCTTGCCTCAAATGTTGGGGCTGATGGCGTCTCTTCATTTGCCCAAATGGGTGGAGGTTCCATTAGACAGGAAACCGGCGTCCGTGCCATGGCTCGCGGTGCTGACGATGAGATGAAGGTTGAATGGGGCGTGGAGTATCTCATTCTCAAAGACTGCGATCTGGAGTTCATCCTCCATACCGAGAGGGGCCCCATCACCATCGAGAGTATCACATTCCGCCGACCAGGTGATGCCAACGGTGACGACAAGGTGAATGCTGCCGACATCGTGGAGATGATCAACGCAAAGAACGGCAAGGCCAGTGAGCACTTCAACCTCACCAACGCCGACATCAATCACGACGAGTATATCACCCAGGATGACATCGACGCTGTGGTCAAACTGATCATGAAAACAATGAATAACAAAGAAAATGAATAGAACAATAGCAATATGAATAAATCATTGGAAAATCTCTTCGGCTTCGATTCTCAGAAACACAATGTCCGCACAGAGATCATGGCGGGCATCACCACATTCCTGACCATGGCCTATATCCTGGCCGTCAATCCTGCCATCTTCAGCGCCCTGCCAGGCATGCCCGGCGGCAGCGTGTTCACCGCTACGGCGCTGGCTGCCATCATCGGTACGCTGGTCATGGCACTCTATGCCAAGAAACCCTTCGCGCTGGCTCCAGGCATGGGACTGAACGCGTTCTTTGTATATACCGTCTGCTTAGGTATGGGCTACACCTGGCAGTTCGCCCTGACGGCGGTGCTGTTGGAGGGTATCATCTTCATCATCCTCACCGTCACCAAGGTGAGAAGCCTCCTGCTGAAGGCGATCCCCGGCACGCTGAACAAGGCTATCGGAGCCGGTATAGGTCTGTTTATCGCCTTCATCGGCATGCAGAACGCAGGTATCATCGTCAACAACGATGCCACCTTGGTAGGCCTTGGGCATATCACTGAGGGCACCGCCCTGCTGGCCATGATAGGGCTGTTCATCACCGCCGGTCTGGTGATGGCCAAGGTGCGTGGAGGCATCCTCTGGGGAATCCTCGCTACGACGCTGATCGGACTGCTGATCAAAGACCCGTCGACCGGCGAGGCCATCACCAAACTGAACGGCATCGTGTCTGTGCCCGACAGCGTAGAGCCCATTTGCTTTAAGTTCGAATGGAGTCACCTGCTCAGTTTCGATATGCTGGTGGTGGTGTTCACCTTCCTGTTTATTGACATGTTCGACACGATGGGCACCATCATTGGCGTGCATCAGGGTGGCGGAATGGTCGATCAGCAATCCAAGCGCGACGACATTCCCGGCATGGACAAGATGTTCATGGCCGACTCAGTGGCTACCGTCTGCGGAGCCTGTCTGGGCACATCGACCACCACCACTTATGTGGAGAGTGCCTCTGGCGTTGGCGAAGGTGGACGCACCGGACTGACAGCCTTCTCTACAGCCGTCTGCTTTGCGCTGGCATTGTTCTTCAGTCCGCTGTTCCTGGCCATCCCCAGTGCTGCCACGGCTCCGGCGCTGATCATCGTTGGTGTGATGATGATGCCTGCCGTCAGACGCATCCATTGGGACGATTACTGCAGGGCTATCCCCGCCTTCCTGACCATCATCCTCATGCCGCTGGCCTACAGCATCAGCGACGGCATCCTCATCGGCGTCATCTCCTATGTCGTCTGTCATGCCATCGCCGGCAAGTTCAAGCAAGTCTCCATCACCATGTGGATCCTGGCTGTCCTGTTTATCTGTAAGTACATCTTTATTTAAATTGAAGAAAATATGAAGAGACATTTGTCAATAACGATTCTGCTCACGATGCTCATGAGCATGGTAGGCGCGAAGGCCTTCGCCTACGACGTTGCTGCGGTTAATGATGATGGCGTTGTCATCTACTATTATTTGTCTTGGAACAGCAATCAACAAGCATACGAGTTGTCGGTGACGTCTTATGACAAATTAGGAAGTACTAATAAATATTCCGGCTATGTGGCTATCCCAGAATCTGCCGTCTATCAAGGGAAAGCCTGTCCTGTGACATCCATTGGCGATATGGATTATTGTGCGGGAATTGGAGAAAAATGTGTATCTTTGCAGCGTAGACTTCTCATGTACAAGGAAATTGAGCAAAGCGATATAAAAAACTTCGAAAGATGAAAAGAATATTAGTCACAGCAGCGCTGACAGCCGTCATAAGCTGCACCATGAACCTGATGGCGGAACCTGTTTCCCCAAGTATTGCACGCCAGGCTGCAGCGAAATTCCTGCAGACGAAGGGCGTCGGGTTAAAGAACGAGGCGATGCGGGCGGAAAGTCGCGTGTTGGGCCATGCGACAGACGGCCAAGAGACGACGGAAGCCAGTCCTTACTATGTGTTCAACGGCACCGACTCACGAGGGTTTGTCGTCGTGAGCGGCGATGACTGCGTTGGCGACAACCTCATATTGGGCTACTCGTCGAAAGGTAGCTTCGAGGCCGACAACATTCCGGCCAACATGCAGTGGTGGCTCGACGCGACAGCCAGCCAGATATCCGAGCTCAGCCAACGGGCGGTGAAGGCTCGTTCGGTGGACCTCCACGAAGACGTGGCGCCCCTTGTGACCGCCTGCTGGAATCAGGGTGAAAATGTCTTTAATCCCCAGAACCCCTACAATGCTTTCTGTCCGGAGATCGACGGGCAGTTGTGCGTCACCGGTTGCATGGCCACGGCGCTGAGCCAAGTGCTTTACTACCACCGTTGGCCGCAAGGACAGCTGGCAGCCGAGTTGCCGGCCTACCCAACCGTCGACGGACGCGTGATGGAGGCGCTGCCACCCACAACCTTCGACTGGGACAATATGGTGGATGACTACAGGCAGACCACCACCGTCGAACAGCAGGCTGCCGTCGCTGAACTGATGCGCTACTGTGGGCAGCTGGTCCAGATGGATTACACGCCACAGATATCCAACGGCTATTTCTACGATACGGATATGCTGGTCAACCTGTTCGGCTACGACCAAGGTGTCCGTCAGGCCGATGCAGACTTCTACACCGTCGGCGGATGGGACGAGCTGCTCTACACAGAACTGCGCGAAGGGCGCCCCCTGGTATATACGGGTATGTCTACTGGCGGCGGCCATGCCTTCGTCATCGACGGCTATGAGGTGCAGGACAGTTGTGGCTACTTCCATGTGAACTGGGGCTGGGCAGGTGACGGCGACGGTTTCTTCAAGATCAGCCTGCTCAATCCTTACATGTCGGGTACAGGTGGCAGTTCAACCTCCGACGGCTACTGCCGTCGACAGTCTGCGCTGATAGGTCTGCAGCCAACGCAGTATTCTGAAGAGTCTTATGGCCGTTATCTGACTGGCTTTCTTTGGAATTACAGCGATGAAGGGCAGCCCAACCTGTTTTACGTCGCCAACTCATCCCACATGCCTGGAGCCTTCGACATCGCTTTGGCCGAACGCCATTTCGATGGCACGGGAGACGACAGCCAGCTTTATGCCATCCGTACCATCGACATGTTGGGCTACAGCTTTGCGGGTCTAAACACGGAGAAGCATATTGGAGTCGATGCATTCGCCATGCCAGCCGATTTCACGGAAGGCCTTGCGCCTGGTCACCACGAACTGGTCTTCGTCAACAAGGAGGCTGGCACCAGCGCCCCATGGAGACCCGTCTATGGTCCTAACTGCTACGTTGAGGTCAATATCTCCGACGAAGGCCTGCCGGTGGATACGCTCTTTCACCCGCTGCCGCAACTCACCGCCTCGTCTCGCTTCATCAAGGTCGATGGCCTGAAACAGAGGGGCCTCCTACAGACAGTCTCAGCCACCATCGCCAACAACAGCGACGACAACTATATCGGCCCACTGCTATGTTCTGTGTATTATGTAGAGAACGGCAAGCTGACGGGCCTGGTTCATTATACGAATACCGGCCTCATGATTGAAGCCAACAGCAAGGCTGACGTCACGTTCACCCCGACGACCCCTCAGGCAGGAAACTATGTGATCGTGCTGAGTAACACCGATGGAAACTTGACTGACAGCCTCTTGACGAATATCAAGCAGACCAAAGGCTATATCGGCCATAAGAGTTTCACCGTCGAGGAACTGGCTTTCTATGTCCAGGATTTCCAATACAATGAGCGACCCGACGAAGAGGGTAATCCGGCCTACTATCTGGACATCACCGTGGCCAACAACACGCCGTTAGACTACCATGCCGCACTGGTAGCCAACCTCTACAAACGCAATGACGAGGGAGGCTACGACCCCATCACCTTCCCCGACAACGCCATGACCTATTGCATGATTGACCTCCAGAGAAACAACTGGATTAACGCCCACATCAGGCTGCCTGAGGCATTGGCACCAGGTGAATACGGTGTTGATCTGCTCATTGCCAATAACTTCCAGAGCCTCATGCTCAGGGACTACTTCATCTTTGCCGCCGGCCCCTTCACCGTCAATGAGCCCACGGGCATTAGCGACGCTCCTCGTCTGAATGATCAAGGAGAAACAGAAAACGAGAAATGGTTCAGTCTTGACGGCCGCCAACTCGGCGCCCGCCCGTCGTCCAAAGGCATCTATATCCATCAAGGCAAGAAACAGGTTATCATGTAATGTAACAAGGGGACGGTGTGATCGTTACATAGTTACAAAGTGACAAAAGGTTTTCCGTTCGCAAAGGGAGAATGCTAATTGAACCTCACGTCGGCAATCACCTGACTGCCGGCGTGGGCGTTCAGGCGGTTGACGATGTCTTGACGCTGCATGGAGAGCTCGAAACGGAGGGCGGGACTGGTGAGGTGGACGAAAAGCGTCTGGTTGCGGATATAGAGCTGGTCGGTGTAACTGGCGATGGCGGGCCCCATCACCTCGGGCCACGAGTCGATGAGCCGTTTCTGCAACAGAGGCGTCTCCAGGCCTTGTTCACGAAGGGCCTTGAGGATGACTTCCTTGACGAGTATGCTGTTGCGACGGAACATGTCTATAGTTGTTTACAGGTGATGTCGCCGTTGTCGACGAAGAAGATTTTGTAGTCGTGGGAGGAGGTGGCGAGGATCTGGTCGAGGTGCTCGCGGTTGGTGTCGGTGATGAAGATCTGTCCGAACTCTTCGCCGGCCACGAGTTTCACAATCTCCTCCACACGGCTGGAGTCGAGCTTGTCGAAGATGTCGTCGAGGAGTAGGATAGGGGTGTTGCCGCCGTTGGTGCGCTTCAGGAAGTCGAACTGTGCCAGCTTCAGGGCGATGACGAAGGTCTTGTGTTGTCCCTGGCTGCCCTCGCGGCGGATGGGGTGGCCTCCGAGTGAGAAGACGAGATCGTCGCGATGGGTGCCGTGGAGCGAGTAGCCCATGATGCGGTCTTTCTGACGGTCGCGCTGGATGACCTCGAGCAGCGGACCGCGCTGGCAGTGGGACACGTAGTCGATGGCGACCTGCTCGCGGTTGCTGGAGATGCGTTCGTAATAGTGCTGGAAGATGGGGGTGAGTTCGCTGACGAACGACTGTCGTCGCTGGTAGATGCGCTCACCCTCGAAGGCCATCTGCTCCTCCCAAAGGCCGATGATCTCAGGGTCGGGCTCTTCCTCCTGTTTGAGCATGGCGTTGCGCTGCTGCAGGGCTTTGTTGTAGCGCGTGACAGCCTCCATGTAGGTGTGGTCGTACTGCGAGATGACCATATCCATCAGTCGGCGCCGTTCTTCGCTGCCACCGTCGATGAGCAGCGTGTCGGCGGGAGATACCATCACCAGAGGGATGAGGCCGATGTGCTCGGAGAGTCGGCGGTACTCCTTCTTGTCGCGGCGGAAGTGTTTTTTGCTGCCGCGCTTCATGCCGCAGGAGATGGTAATTCCAGTTGGCAGATAGATGCCTTCGAGCATGAGGAAGTTCTCGTCGTGGCGGATGAGGGCGGAGTCGACGGGGTTGGAGGCTGAATGGCAGAACGACAGGAAGTAGACCGCATCGAGGATGTTGGTCTTGCCCACGCCGTTGCGGCCGATCATGCAGTTGATCTTCGGTGAGAGTTCCAGCGTGGCCTCCCGGATGTTCTTATAGTTGATGAGCGACAGTTTCTCTAAAATCATAGTGCAAAGGTACGAAAAAAATGGGTAATGGATCATGGATAATGGATAATTTTATGCAGCGGAAGCAAATTTTTCACTTTTCGTTTTTCACTTTTACTTTTTTTTTGTACCTTTGCAGCCGATTTTCGAAAATTAATACATAATTATAATGGCAACAACAAAAAATCAATCTCAGGCAGCTCCTACGATGGAGGAAACCCTGAACAAGAGTGAGGCCTTCTTCTTGAAGTACAAGAAGGCTATCATCGCCGCCGTGGTGGCTCTGATCGTCATCATCGCCGGCATCGTGCTTTACAAGACTTATGTTTCTGCTCCTAACGAGGAGAAGGCTTCGACGGCTATCGCCAAGGGACAGGACTACTTCGCACAGGGACTGTTCCAGCAGGCTCTCGAAGGCGACAGTACCGGATACAAGGGCTTCGCCAAGCTGGCCAGCGACTACAGCAGCACCGCTGCCGGTAACCTGGCTAACCTCTATGCCGGTCTGTGCAACGCCAAGCTCGGCAAGTGGGACGAGGCTGTGAAGTACCTCGAGAACTACGACGGTGCCGACGACCAGATGGTGTCGCCCGCAGCCCTCGGTGCACTGGGTAACGCCTATGCTCATCAGAACCAGCTCGACAAGGCTGTCGAGACGCTGAAGAAGGCTGCCGAGAAGGCCGACAACAACTCGCTGTCGCCCACATTCCTCATCCAGGCTGGTGAGATCCTCGAGAGCCAGGGTAAGAAGGCTGACGCTCTGAAGCTTTATCAGGAGGTGAAGGAGAAGTACTTCAACTCTATGGCCTATCAGACCATCGACGCCTACATTGAGCGCGTCAGCGAGTAAACTGGAGTATGGCGACTAAGAACCTCTCAGACTACGATATCACATCGGTCCCCGACGCGTCGAACATGATCTTCGGCGTCGTCGTGGCCGAGTGGAATCCAGAGATTACGGGCGCGCTGCTCGAAGGCTGTGTCTCTACACTTGAGAAACACGGTGCCCTGCCGGAGAACATTCATGTGAAGACCGTTCCCGGTTCCTTCGAACTGATCTACGGAGCCCATCAGATGACGCTTAACGACGGTTACGATGCCGTGATCATCCTCGGTAGTGTCATCCGCGGCGAGACTCCCCATTTCGATTACATCTGCCAAGGCGTCACAGAGGGTATTGCCCGTCTGAACGCCACGAGCAACATCCCCGTGGTTTACGGCCTGCTGACAACCAACGACCTCCAGCAGGCGAAAGACCGTGCCGGAGGCCGATTGGGAAACAAGGGCGACGAGTGCGCCGTTGTTGCCATCAAGATGGCGAAGTTCTAAGCGAAAACTTACTCTTGCGACTTGCGGTCGTCGATGTTATCGCCTTCCGTGGGTTGCATTTCTTCTTTGAAGTCGGTGATGCCGGCTTCAATGAGTATATTATACCAGGAGATGAGTTTCTTGATGTCGCTGGTATGAACACGATCGCGGTCCCACTCGGGGAGAACCTTCGTGAAATAGTCCTGAAGTTCCTTGCCAGAGGCCTTCTTGGGATCGACGGAGGTTTTCTTGCCTTCCTCGAGTGCCTTGAGGTTCTCCAGGACATCCATCAGGGGGATGTCGTCGGTCTCGGTGAACATGGCGATGTCGGCCAGCGACGTGATGCGGTCGGTGGCGAAGGCGGGCATGCGGCGGTGCGTCTCGTCAAGCGACTCGACGATCAGGTTGTTCTTGCCCCGTGAAATGAGTTTGTAAAGTCCGGGCTTCCCGGAGATGGCTAAAATAGTCTGTTGCATACTTTTCTTATTTGTTATACCTTATTAATGATTTCTAATAGTGAGTGCAGTTGTCGGTCGAGGTCGGCCTCTCCGTCGTTGACAATCTCGTAGTCGGCCCGCTCGCGCACGATGTCCTGTGGCAGCTGGCGGCCCATCCATTCGAGCACCTTCTCGCGGCTGATGCCGTCGCGTTGCATGACCCGTTGGATGCGTACTTCCTCTGGTGCGGTGACGACGATGATGCGGTCTACGAGACGGTAGATGCCCGACTCGAAGATGATGGCGCTCTCCATCCACTCCATGCCACTCTCGATGAAGTCCTGGAAGACGGCGGGATGCACGATGCGATCGATGGCGTGAGCATTCTCCTCCGACGCCAGCAGGAACTCCGCCACAGCCTTCTTGTTCAGGATGTATTTTTTATCTTTCCTCCCTCCTCCTTCCTCGAAGTAAGTATCGGACCCGATGAGGTCAGTCAGATCCCGGCGGATTTCCGGCGAGGTGCGGATCAGGCGTTTGGCGGCGTTGTCGCAGTCGTAAACCTCATAGCCGCGCTTCTGCAGCAGTCGGCAGACATAGCTCTTCCCGCTGCCTATTCCTCCGGTGATGCCTGTCTTCATGGCTCCTGTGTGTCTGACTCGATGAGGTAGTCCACCATGCTGGTCTCCAGTCGTGCACGCGAGATGCCACTGGGCACCTTCTTCAGGTAGATGTGGCACTTCTCGGTGGGGTTCTTCCGGATCTCATTATAATCGGCGATGATGGTGAAGTCCTCGGGCTTCAGGCTGCGGTAGACGCTGACGCCTGCCACGAAGCTGACGGAGGTCTTGGCGGGGAAGGTGCGCAGCACTTTGCCCTCGGGCATGTTGATGCCGACGATGGGGACGTTGGAGATGCGTTCTTCCGTCAGCACGTCGGTGAAGAACCTGATGCGGATATGGTCGGGGACGGTCTTGACGCCCTTGAGCTTCGCCAGGTTACAGTCTACGGTCAGCGTGTCGCGGAAGTTGGCGTAGTTGAGCTGCTCGGTATAGACCATGTTGATGCTGTCGAGCTTCTCCTGCGAGGCATAGATAGTGATGCTGTCGGGCTCGTAGGCGACGCGTGAGACGAAGTAGAGTTCTTCGGGGATGACGCGGCCGCTCCACCTGACGGGCACCTGCTTCTTCGAGCCGTAGTTGTAGTAGAACTCCAGGTTGTCGGGTTTGATGGCGGTGATCTTCGAAGTGCTGACCAAGCGCTGGTAGAGGTGCTTCTGGAGCTCTGATGCCGGGATGACACCGCTGCCGTTGTTCGACGTGTAGTTGCGGAAGGGCATCTTCAGGCGGCGGAGCGCCTCGCCGTATTTGTAGGCTACGAGCACGATGCCCTTGTCGCGAATGGTCGCGTGGATGGTGTCCACTTCGTCGGAGGTGAGGACGGCATTCTTGGGAATGTCGGAGACGCACACGGGGATGGCAAAATCCTTCTCGTAGGTCTCATTCAGCGTCAGCGACAACCAGAAGACGCCTGAGAGACCGAGGAAAAAGAGAAACAGCAGGATTTCCTTGCTCGTCTTGGTGAACAGGACTTCCCTGATGGTCTTCCACACGCTTCCGATGGTCATGCCGAAGAGAGGCTATTTCTGGGCGGGAGTACTGGAGGTGTCCCTGAAGACGGAGCCCTTGTCGACGGTGATGACCACGTCGCGGGCAATCTTCACGTCAACGGTATTCTTGGCCAGGTCGATGCTCTTCACGGTGCCGTAGATGCCACCGCCGGTGACCACCTGCGTGCCCTCGGTGAGCTCGTTCTGGAACTTCTGGATCTCCTTCTGCTTCTTCTGCTGGGGTTTGATCATGAAGAAGTACATGATGGCAAAGATGGCGACCATCATGATGATCATGCTCATGCCACCTCCCTGTGCTGCCTGTGCAGCGAGTACGATGTTTGTCATATTCCTTATTATATTTATGATTCGTGTTGATTATTTGTCGGCTTTCGGATCCTTGGGGCCTTCTTCCCGCTTGATGTGCCTGCGATGCCTCATCTTCACCTGCTCGCCTTCGGCAGCGGTCTCGTCCTTCTCTGCGCCGCCCTTGTCCTTGGCACCCTTCACGGGATCCATGTGCTTCATCAGCCGGTTGGTCTTGATGAGGTTGCGGGCGATGGCGTCGAGCATGCCGTTGATGTAGCCGCCGCTCTTCGGGGTAGAGTAGAGCTTGGCGATGTCGACAAACTCGTTGATGGTGACGCTGACGGGGATGTTGGGGAAGGTCATGAGCTCGGCGATGGCGATCTGCATGATAACGATGTCCATGTAGGCCAGGCGTGAGAGGTCCCAGTTGCGCGATATCTCGCTCATGAAGCGCTGGTATTCCACCTCGTTCATGATGGCGGCGCGGAACAGCTTGCGGGCGAAGTCCTTCTCCTCGTCGCTGTCCCACTCGGGCAGCAGTTCTTCCTTGGCACCGTTCTGTTCCTTGAAGCGCTTGATGGTCTTCAGCACGAAGGTGTCTACAATCTCCTTGTCGTCGTTCCAGTAGAGGCTCTGGTCTTCGAGCACGGCGTCGAGGTCGGCGTTCTCCTGGATGAAAGTCTTGTAGAGCTTGCGCCACAACTCGCGGTCGGCATCGTAGCTGTCTTCGCTGCTCGCCATGTAGTCCTGATAAATCTGGCTGGTCTCGATGGCCTCGAAGAGCTGACCCGGAATGGGCGTGTCGGCCCAGACGGCTTTTTGGTTGCCGATAAACTCATTCAGCGCCTTGTTCTCCTGCAGCTGGATGGCGAAGCGGTTGTACACGAATTTCTGCGAGGGCTCTGCCAGCCCTTCGCGCTTGGCTCTGGCCTGTGCGATTTCCAGTCGGCGCTGGGCTTCCCGGGTTACTGCAACGATCAGCGACAGAAGGTGGTTGTAAAGGTCATAAGCTTTTGACAGACTGAAAAATAACTCCTTCTCAGCCGTGTCGATGTTCTTGTTACCGTTTTGATAGTAAGCATAGGTTAACTGAACAATCTTGATTCTGATAATTTCCCTGTTAATCATCTCACTTGATGTTTTTTTTGTTGTTTCTTGATGCAAAGGTATATAAAATTCCTTGTTTATGCAAGAAAAAAACTAAAAAATCATCTTTTTTTTCATTTTTTCATTCTTTCATTTTTCCATTTCAGATTATTTATGTACCTTTGCACCGCTTTTTCGCAAAGCACATTGTAAAATTACGTGTGATGGTGAATTAGGCAAAGTATTAATTCTTAATTTAGAGTAACACAATTATGAAAGAATTTAGCGTTAGTGGCCAGAAGCGTGCCACGACAGGCAAGAAGGCAGCCCGCGAGCTGCGCAAGGAGGGTCTCGTGCCCTGTAATCTGTATGGTGAGAAGAAGGGTGAGAACGGCCTCCCCGAGGCTATTGCATTCGCAATCCCCGCTACTCAGCTCCGCAAGGTGGTTTATTCTCCCGACGTGTATGTGATCAACCTGACCATCGACGGTGAGGCTCACAAGGCTGTGATGAAGGAGCTGCAGTTCCATCCCACCACGGATGCCCTGCTCCATATCGACTTCTTTGAGGTGAACGAGGAGAAGGCCATTACCATCGGTATTCCCGTGAAGCTGACTGGTCACGCCCAGGGTGTGCGTGATGGTGGTCGTCTGAGCCAGGCTGTGCGCCAGCTGTATGTGACCGCTCCCTACAAGCAGATTCCCGAGGCTTTGGAGATCGACGTGACGAACCTCGCCCTTGGCAAGGCCATCAAGGTGGCCGACCTGAACTTCGAGGGTCTTGAGATTGCCACTCCCTCTCAGGTGGTTGTATGCTCTGTGAAGGCTACCCGTGCATCGCGCTCTGCCGCTGCTGCCGAGACTGCTGAGTAATCTGTTTACAGTAGTTCATGGACAAGTACTTGATTGTTGGTTTGGGCAATGTCGGTGACGAATACGAACTGACCCGCCACAACACAGGGTTTATGGTATTGGATGCTTTTGCTAAGGCATCCAATATTCATTTTGACGACCGGCGCTACGGCTTCGTGGCCGAGACGTCGCTCAAGGGACGGAAAGTATTCCTGCTGAAACCCTCGACGTTCATGAACCTCAGCGGCAATGCCGTGCGCTACTGGCTGAATAAGGAGGACATCGACCAGAAACGGCTGCTCGTCATCAGCGACGATGTGGCCCTGCCCCTGGGCGAGTTCCGTCTGAAGGCTGGTGGCAGCAATGGCGGACATAACGGTCTGGGACACATCCAGCAGCTGATCGGTCAGGACTATGCGCGCCTGCGGATGGGCATCGGCAACGACTTCCCCCGCGGCATGCAGGTAGACTGGGTGTTGGGCCGCTATTCCGAAGAAGAACTGAAGACGCTCCAGCCCAGTATCGACCTGGGTGTGGAGATCATCAAGAGTTTCGTGCTTGCCGGTATCGACATCACGATGAACCAATACAACAAGCTGGGGAAGAATAAATGTCCGAAATAGCCCGTATAGATAAATGGCTGTGGGCCGCGCGCATCTTCAAGACGCGCTCCATCGCTGCCGACGCCTGTAAGAACGGGCGGGTGACCATCGGAGGCGTCAACGTGAAACCCTCGCATACCGTCAAGGCGGGTGAGACCGTCAGCGTGCGTAAGCCTCCGGTGACCTATTCCTTCCGCATCCTGAAGCCCATCGAGCAAAGGGTGGGGGCGAAGCTGATTCCTGAGATCTATGAGAATGTGACGACGCCCGACCAGTACGAACTGTTGGAGATGAACCGCATCAGCGGATTTGTGAACCGTGCCCGCGGTACCGGCCGTCCTACGAAGAAAGACCGTCGTGCGATGGATGCCTTCGTGGAGCCCTCGTTGGAAGGCGACTTTGGGGTGTTCTTCGACGATGACGACTGGGACGAAGAGGATAGTTGAAAATAACGTAAAGAATCTGTTTATATGACTTGGTTGAATATTCTGTTTATCATCATTGGCGTGGCGCTCGTCCTATGGGGTGCTGACCGCCTGACGGAAGGTGCCTCCTCGCTGGCTCGTGGCATGCATGTGCCCGAGATTATCATCGGTCTGACCATTGTGGCAGCAGGAACGTCGGCACCAGAGTTGTTCGTCAGTTTGGTGTCTGCCCTGAAGGGTACTGCCGACCTCGCTGTAGGCAATGTGATAGGTTCGAATATTTTTAACACGACGCTGATTGTCGGCTGCTCCGCTTTGGTGGCGCCAATGGTGGTGTCGAAGTCTACTGTCCGCAAGGATATCCCCTTCGCCGTCGGCGCTTCGCTGCTGCTGTTCGTGCTCTGCTTCGACGATATGGACTCACCTCACCTTTGGGGTAACGAGATCACCCGCTCTGACGGTGTCATCCTCCTTATCGGCTTCATCGGTTTTATGATCTACACCTTTCATGCTGCAAAGAAAGACGGCTTGATGCCTACGGAGGAAGAGCTGGAGGACAATGCCGAGTTGCCGAAGGATTACTCTCACCTGGGTCGCAACCTCTTCTGGATAGCCGTGGGACTGGGCTGCCTGATTTACGGCAGTAACCTCTTCGTCGATGCTGCCACCTATGTGGCCCATCGCTTTGGGGTGCGCCAGAGTGTCATTGGCCTGACCATCGTGGCTGGCGGTACGTCGCTGCCGGAATTGGCTACGAGTGTGGTGGCTGCCTACAAAGGCCGCTCTGCCATCGCCATCGGTAATGTCATTGGTTCCAATGTGTTCAACATCCTGCTCATCCTCGGCACGACGGCCGTGATTCACCCCTTGCGTATCATGGGCATCACAATCGTCGACCTGATGACGTTGTTGGTGACCATCGGTTTCATGTGGCTCTTCGCATTCACCAAGTGGTATGTCTCGCGCCGTGAGGGCGCAGTCCTGGTAGGTTGCTTCCTGCTCTATATGTGCTGGCTGTTCTACCTGATATAAACGAAAATGCAGGGGTCGACGAATACCCCCTTTAACAAAACAAAAATATGGAAAAAAAACAACAACGTATCAGCGTGCTGTTCATGTTCTACAGCATCCTGTTCTGCGTCTGCCTGATTACGGCAAACGTGCTTGAGACGAAGCAGATCTCATTGGGACCTGCGAACATGACGGCGGGACTCATCGTCTTCCCCGTCAGCTATATTATTAATGATGTGGTGTGCGAGGTGTGGGGCTATGGGCGCACCCGCATGCTCATCTGGCTGGGCTTCGCCATGAACTTCTTCTTCGTGACGATGGGAGCCATCGCCGACTGGATACCCGGCGCCTCTTACTGGGATGGTGAGGAGGGGTTCCATCAGATCTTCGGCCTCGCCCCACGTATCGCGGGTGCGTCCTTCCTGGCGTTCATCTGCGGCTCGTTCGTGAATGCCTATGTGATGAGCCGCATGAAGCTGTCGTCGAATGGTAAGAATTTCTCTGCCCGTGCCGTACTCAGCACGATCTTCGGCGAGCTGACCGACTCCATCATCTTCTTCCCTCTGGCCCTCGGAGGCGTCATCCCCTGGGAGGAGATGCCGTCGCTGGTCATCACCCAGGTGACCCTGAAGACCGTCTACGAGATTATTGTCCTGCCCGTCACCATCCGCGTGGTGAAGTTCACCAAGGAGCACGACCAGGAGGACGTCTACGATAATGGAATGGTGTATAACATCTTTAAACTGAATCTGAATTAAGTCTATGAGTGAGCAAAGAGAGAAAGAGGGTCTGCAGGCCCTCGGCAAGAAGACCGAGTATCGGATGGACTATGCGCCCGAGGTGCTGGAGACGTTTGTCAACAAGCATCCCGACAACGATTACTGGGTGCAGTTCAACTGCCCTGAGTTCACGTCGCTCTGTCCCATCACGGGGCAGCCTGACTTTGCGGAGATCAAGATCCTGTATATTCCCGGCGAGCGGATGGTGGAGTCGAAGAGCCTGAAGCTCTACCTATTCTCCTTCCGCAACCACGGCGACTTCCACGAAGACTGCGTGAACACCATCATGAAAGACCTCGTGCGGCTGATGGATCCCAAGTATATCGAGGTCGTCGGCCTCTTCACGCCCCGTGGCGGCATCTCCATCTATCCCTATGCCAACTACGGCCGTCCCGGCACCAAATACGCCGACCTCGCCGAGCGCCGCCTCATGGAGCACCAGATACTTTAGAACACCAACAAACATTGATATGAAACCTATCGAACTACGCAACGCCCGCCTGGCAGAGCGCATGATCAAGAATCTCGCGCGCCGCAACATGCAGGCATTCTACTGTCCGACCGCCGAAGAAGCCGTCGGCAAAGTGTTGGAACTCATCCCCGCAGGCAGCAGCGTCACCTGGGGCGGCTCCATGACCATCCGCGACATCGGCATCCCCGACGCCCTCCGCCAGAAAGGCTGTTACGAGGTGCTCGACCGTGACCTCGTCGAAGGCGACGAGGCGAAGGTGCAGATGTACGTGCGTGCCTTCACCACCGATGTCTACCTCTCCAGCGCCAACGCCATCTCCGAAGACGGAGTCATCGTCAACATCGACGGCAACGGCAATCGTGTGGCAGCCATCACCTGGGGCCCCAAACGAGTCATCTTCGTCATCGGCCTGAACAAGGTGGCCCAGACCGTAGAGGCCGCCCTCGCCCGTGCCCGCAGCACCGCGTCGCCCATCAATGCCTCCCGCTTCGACATCAAGACGCCCTGTCAGACCGACGGCGTCTGCCACAACTGCAACTCCCCGGAGAGCATCTGCAACTACGTCCACTTCCTCCGCAACTCCCCCCGGGGCAAGCACACCGTCATCCTCGTTGGCGAACCCCTCGGCTACTGATATGCTCAGCGCGCAGCGGGGTCAACAGGGGGACAGTCCCCGTGTGCGTGCGGCGACGGCGTTTTGAAGACCGATTTTACCTTTCCTACTGAATAAAGTCATAAAATAACAAATATGAAACAGAAGAAAATTTGGATGCTTGTCGCTATCCTGACACTCTGCGGCACAATGAATGCGCTGGCACAGATAGACCCGCAAGTGACAGAGATTATGCGGAAGTGCGAAAAAGTCATGTCAAATCCCGCCGGTCTGGAGATGACGATGACTATAGAAGCACGTATGGTGATAAAACTAACGGGTATGACTGCAACGGTGGCCATGAAAAACGAAAAGTCGAAAGCCACCATGGTCATGAAAGTATTAGGCAGGGAAGTCAGGACGGAGGAGGGCTTCGACGGGACACAAGAATGGAATTACCGGCATATCGACCTCAAGAAGAAAGGCAAGGAAGTCAAGGACACCCTCACCATCAAGAAATCAGCCAAGAAGTCCGAAAGCGACTACGACATCGACTTCAATATGGATAAAGATTATAAGACCGCTACGGTAAAGGTCAGCGGGCGGTACTACGAGTTGACATTCACCAATCCCGTCAAAAAGGACGACCCTAAGAAGGTTGTGGTAAAGATTGACAAGGACAAGTACTATTTCCGCGAGATGAAGGCCAAGCAGAGCGGCGTGTCGATGACCATGACAGTGACCAAAATCAAGTTTGGCGTGAGTGACGATATCTTCAAGTTCAATCCAAAGAACTATCCAAATGCAGTCATTGTAAGAAAATAAAGTTATGAATGTGAAAGTACATGTTCACACGGGGACAGGAACGATGTGTAATTATATAATAGTTCTGATGTATTTTGTAAAATAATTTCATTTTGTATTATTGTACCTAAAACCGCCCTGAATCGCCCTAAGATGGGGGTTTGGAGTTTAGATAGGGTAAAGTTGGACTTTAGGCTAAGTAAAGTCGGAGTTTAGGCTAAGTAAACTCGCGGTTTACTTAGCCTTGATTATTGATTGTATTTGGTGGATTGATGGGTGTCAAGATGTTTCGTTTCTTTTTGTCAACAGGTAGTAGTCGCTGAAGTCCTTGCAACCCATGGGCAACTGATGGCGCACAATCTCCGGCAGCACTTCTTTTAATTGCAAAAACAGCCTATCCCCGGGCCCGTCGCTGTCCGGCCACATCTCGAATCGGATGGAGAGTTCGTTGTCGAGCGCCTTAAGCAGCTTTGCGGTCTTCGGGTTTAGCAAGGTTGCTGAAGGAATCGCAATTGCTTTTTTGCCGGCTGAGAGCATGGCAAAGCAATCCGTGCAACCCTCGCTGATGAAAAGCGTATCGCCTGGGTGAAGCCTGTTCAAGACTGGCTGATTGTAGAGGAAAGTCTCTGCCTTATGAGGAAAACGGAAGCGAGGTTCTGCCCCCTTCACAAGATTACGATTCTGAACGCCTATCAGATTTCGTTCCCGGTCGAAATACGGAATGGTCAGCCAAGGCACCCCGTTACGGTCCTTGTAAGATGACAGGCGGCTCCATGCAACGACCCTTGGGTCCAGTTTACGCTCTTCGAAGAGAAACTTTCGTGCCTCAGGTATTAGCCAAGGATGCTCGAAGAACCGGATATAGCGTTTCGGGTCGAAAGGCTTTGGCGGTTTCTCATCCTTCGGCTTATACTCCGTCAGTATCACATTATGCTCATCCGCCAGCCAACGGCAGGCCTCGAGGAAATCTTTTTTCAGGTAATTCATCACCAAATTGATGGGGTCTCCAGAGGCACCGCACACATAACATTTATACTTATTGCGTGACACAGAAAAATGAAGACTTGGATTGTGATCATTATGGAAAGGACACAAAGCCATGTGATGTTTAACCGTAAGACCTAGACGTTGCGCCACTCCCTCAATGGGAGTAGAACGCAACTTCTCCTTGTCTATATTATCTATCATCTTCTTGATTATCAAGACAAATCATACACCTGTTAACATTGCGCCTAAAGCTTGTATTCCAGCTTCTCGAAACGTCCGTCAGGCAAGCGTTTTATCCAACTTCTGCTAACCCATACATTGAGCATGTTCTTCGTAGCCTTGACAGAATCGTCCATACCCTGATTCTTACGCATGGCGGTCACGTCATCGAAGGTGAAAACGTTGCTCTTGATGAGCAGAAGCAGGTTGGGCTTTCCTGGCTTTGAATATTGCAGCTTGGTTTCTGCCTCACGTACTTTTTCTCCAAAAACATGTAGCTTGGACCAAAGACAGTAATGAAAACTAAAGCGGATAAAATTTTCTATGGCGGGTTCCCATTTGCAGCCATTAGCCACGTAGATTACACATGCCTTAAGGAGTGCATGGGTCAAGCCGCGATGGGTCAGATTGTCCCATGTCCTGTCGAACGTCGTCTGCACGTATGCAGCACATTCTTCCTTCAGCTCCTCTGTCAGCTTTATAGCTTGTTTGCAGACAATGCAGCCTTGGTCATCAGCGTGTTCGCGTGCCTTTTTCAAGTTCTCAATAAAAGGCTGAAGACGCTTGTGGTAGCGCTCATCGTAAGGCTTGTATTTCTCCTCTTTGGCCCCAATGGGCTGGTCAGGAATAAATGCCACTTCTTGGCGACTCAGGGCTCCTTTCAGCATATCGCGCTTAAAGAAATCGATGGCTCCTTCAGGGGTGGTCGATACGCAGTAATTCAGAAACAGGGGCACGTCAACCGTCACGCTTTTCTCGCCAACTCTTCTCTGGCGTATCTTCCCGTCACGGTCATCGGCTTCACGAAGCAGCACCAAAGGCGATATGCCGCCTGCGCCATTCTTGAAACAGTAAAGGTCCTCAATCTCCTTTGCTTCTGGAAAAGCCGAGCGTGTTTGACCCCCGAGAGCAAGCGATGTTGACCCTCACGGGCAAAATATGAATGACCCTCTGCGGCAAAATAAAATTGACCCCTGAATGCGATTGCTATTCAGGGGCTTTTTTGTAGTTTTGTGTTACCGTCCTGACTGGCGGATAAACGTTAAACTACAGAATTCAATGACAAAGTTAAGAAATTTATTGCGATGTTACGCCTGGAAAAGCCGAGCGTGTTTGACCCCCGAGAGCAAGCGATGTTGACCCTCACGGGCAAAATATGAATGACCCTCTGCGGCAAAATAAAATTGACCCCTGAATGCGATTGCTATTCAGGGGCTTTTT
>Ga0247611_10002451_pt1 | contig 29868 bp, 35 predicted proteins | sample 177DNAGHGhighgp2_FD_192422 | JGI IMG/M metagenome (GOLD analysis project Ga0247611, IMG submission 192422) | Sheep rumen microbial communities from Palmerston North, Manawatu-Wanganui, New Zealand - 1770 DNA GHGhigh gp2 | ecosystem: Host-associated > Mammals > Digestive system > Stomach > Rumen... | reverse complement strand
AATCATTTAAATGGAATCAAGATTGTATTAATGAGATTAGTATAAGTATGCAACAAATACAATTATTAAAAAAAGAGAATGAGCAGTTAAAACAACAATTAGAATTATATCAAGAATTATATCCAAGTGGGAAATGGATATGCGATTTAAATTCTGATGAATTGAAAAAGGAGTTGCAGTAATGTTTGATAAAATTGTGTATGATAATGGACGTATCCGCGGTGGTATGGATACTTTTAATTGTGATGATGATACTGACATGGAGATACTCTGTGACCGTGTTAACGAGATAATATTAACTTTAAAAATTGAGAATGCTGCAAGGAATAATCAGGTTAAATTAATTAAAGAGGTATTGGAGTTAAAGGAATGACTGGGGCTGAGGGAGTTAATTTTGTTACGGTTAAAATTGATGATAGTAAATGTGATTATTGCCTGGAATGTGTACATACTTGCCCCACATCTGCTTTAACTTGGGACGGTAAATGTTTTGAACATGATCCATTGGAATGTCAGTATTGTGAAGTATGTATGGATGTTTGTCCTGAAGAGTGTATTACTATATTAGAGAGGTGAATAGGGAAAATGGATTATAAAAGATTTAATAGATTTTTATTGGATGGAGGATTTAGTTTTGGTGATGAATATGTTCCTCCAGTATGGTCCATTCAGGATAATCTAAATCCTAAAAGTCCATTTACTTATTTGGAATGGGAAGATGAACATAAACAATTATGTGATGAAACTGTGGATGAGTTAAATAAGCTGCAAGATGAAGTGGATAGTATCAAGCATATTATTAGGGAAGCTTATCTTAGTGAAAGGACAATGTTGGGTAAAAGTGTTTTAAGGCAGTTAATGGAGAATATTGGAGAGGAATGATGGTTGATTATCAGGAGTTAATTGATAAGTATAATGAACCTTATGTTCCTGGTGAAAAGCGTAGTAATGAATATGAACGTAAAGTGAAAAGGGAACAAAGGTTAAAGTCCAGGTTAATTAAATTGGATTTAATATTGAATGATGCAAAAACATTACTTGTTACTCCATCTCAGAAGAAACAAGTACAATTCCTGATTAAGAAGCATAGTAATGAGTTTAAGGAATTGCATCGTACAGTTAGTGAAGAAACCATTATTTTAGCATTCATATTCTATGTTAAAATGATGGAGGATATAAGTGTGAAAATTGACAGGTACACTGTCTCCAGTAAATATAATCTTACACATAATACTTTCGAGACTATTATTTGTAGATTGGCAAAGCAGTATATTATGAAAGGAATCATTCCTCCAGAAATAACTACTGATTATGACCATGAGATTATGTTAGAGAGTAAAGGGAAAACTAAGTAAAGTTATTTTGTCCCTGGTGTGTCCTATAGTATTATAGTAAGGGTATTGAATGTATAAGCATACTGAGATTAATCATTGTATTAGTTGTGCATTTTTTTATGAGCATGTTTATGATGAAACTTTCCTGAATCATGAATGCCTCTGGTATGATGAAGAAGATGTTCCTGAGGAACAATTAAATAATTGTCCAGAATGTGGAGAACAATTAGATTATGATGAAGATCATGATGAAGATTATTGTCCAGGTTGTGGTTTAATAGTTCGTGGACCATACCAGTATACTGCTGGAGTACAATTAGATTATCCTTACGGTTTAAGAATATAGGATGTTTTTATCCTCAATTGCATAGATGAGAATGGAATCAATAAAAATCTTTTTATTCATTTAAATTATAATTCGCCGAATTTTTTTGAATTAATGGAATTTATGAAACACATAAACTATTATATGTTCATTGTTGTTAAGGTCCCAATCCATCAATAATGAATTCTACTACTAAAAAAAAATTTTTTTATTACTATCTTAATACGCGTCAAGGTATTAAAAAAATCGTGTTACTGTCCTTTACAGGATTTGTTTCTTGTCTTGTTTGAAAAACGTCAATTTTGCTGTCATAAAACACAATTTCCAATAAATTGTATTTATTTACAATCTTAAGTCAATGGAAGTTCTATTCATTAAAAAACTTCATATAATCTGATTCTATTGGAATGTTAATTGGGGATAAAAACATCTTATATTCAAAACTATTTCTTTTCTAAATCTAGTTAACATAGGAGATTAAAAAGTCATGACAATTCAAAGTTATAAAATACCAAGTAGAATATGGACTGCAGTATCATTCCTAGCAGCATTCATAGTGTATATTGGAAAAGACGGACTAGCACAAATCATACCTGGAGAATATGCATACATCATACCAATAATCGTATTAATCGCAGGATACATAGCAACACAAAAATCAGAAGAAAAAAGAGTAAATGTTGCAGAACAATTAGTCCATGAACAATACAATGATCCAACTGCAGAAGAAGAATTTCTTGAAGATGATGTAGTTGGTGAAGAAGATGCCATCTAATCATCAATGTATTTATGAAGAAAGATTTGCATCACTAGAAAGTAACCAAGCAGAATTACAAGCAAGAATGGAAAGTAAAAAAGAAGACCTCCATTCAATCAACAAAGAATTACTACATGACAGACAACAGCAAATCGAATTAATTGAAAAAGTAACCGAAGTAACTGTACTATTAAAAGCAAGTCAAGACCAGAGGGAAGAAAGCAAAAAAAATAATGATAAAAAATTCGAAGACCTGGAAGAAAAAATTGACAGCTTGGCAAATGAACTTGCCACTACAAAAACTGAATTAACAGATTTTGTAGCAAGTCAACGGAGTTTCCGTAATACAGTTGCAATAGGTGCACCGATAATCATCAGTATAATTGTTGGTGTGATATTCAAATTTATTTAATGAAAATTATTTTTTTGATATCTTTTCATTTGGTAAGTTACCAAAGACTGGTAACTTACCATTGATAATCATTACTTATCGGTAATGATAATGTTTGAGTGGTGTATGTTAATGGCAAGGAAAAGTAAAGTTGAAACATCATCTCATTATAATGAAATTGTGGACTTGCTAGTGGCAGGTTATAGTGGGAGATATGTTTCAGATTATTTGCAAAATCAATATGGTGAAAAGATTTCATATGTTGCTCTGAACAATTACAAAAAAAATAATCTCAATGTCAAAGCTGCAGTCAAACAAAAAATTATTGAAAAAGAAAAACAAAAATCCAAAGCTGAAAACAAACAGGCAGACAAAGAAATTCAGGCTAAGGAAAGTTTTGAGTTAGCAGCAGACTACCGTTATAATGATATTAAAAAATTAGATGACTTAATAGGTCAAGCTGAATCAATCAATATAGATTTGGACATTCATCCTGGTGATGAAAAGTATGACCCATACAAGGAGCAGAATCTCAGAATCAAGATGAAGAAATTAGGATTGGAAGCTATTAAACTAAAATATGATTTGATTGATGAGGATGACCTGAATGTTAATATTAATGATGATCGAGTTATAGGGTTGGCTGAGTCAATTGAGAAAAGCAGGCAAAAATACCTCCAGAAAACTCAAAAGTAATGACTACTTCCATTATGGAGAATGGGGAGAAACTGCATTACAATTCATATTCACTTCAGATGCATGGATAAATATTGCAGATGGAAGTGTAAGAAGTGGAAAAACAATAGCATGTAACGCAAGATGGATTGACTTCCTAGAACAATCCAAAAGCGATGAATTCCTGATAAGTGGAAAAAGTTCACAATCACTTAGAAGAAATGTAATCCGCCCATTACTCAAAATGTTGAATAATGAAGGCAAAGAGTATCATTACCATAAACGAGATGGAGAATTAGAAATAGAAGATAAACTCTGTTATGTAATGGGTTTTAATGATGAGAAGGCCGTTGATGTTATTGCTGGTATGAGTGTTGGTGGATGGTTAGCAGATGAGATAGCAAGATGTCCACAATCTGCCGTGGAAATGGCCATATCACGTTGTAGTGATACTGGAGCAAAAATGTTCTGGAACACAAACCCAGATAGTCCATATCATTACATATTCACAAATTACATTAACAATAAAGAATTACTCGAATCAGGAACAGTTAAAACTTTCAAGTTCCTATTAGATGATAATCCTAATCTTGATCCACATTACGTCCAGGAGTTAAAACGTGTAAACCAAAAAAGTGAAGTGTTCTATAAAAGGAACATCCTGGGCCAATGGGTAATTGCTGAAGGTGCAATCTATGACATGTTCAGTGTAAAAAAACATGTCTATGATAAATTACCCTTCAAGATACATGACATTAATATCTGCTGTGATTATGGAGTCAGTACAGTAACAGTATTCGGAGTAATGGGAATTCACAAAGATGAATCCCATGGAAATACTTACTGTTTAATGGAAGAAGATTATTATGATAAAGAAGAGATTGGAGTAGCACAATCTGATAGTGAAAGAGTAGATACAATTGTAAGATTACAAGACAAATACCATCTCACAAATGATAATACTATTTATCTTCCACACGATGCAGCTTCACTTAAAGCTGAATGTCAAAAAGATGACCGCATTAAAATGAATGTGGAAACTTACGCTCCAAATACTTATGAAGATATTAAAACAATACAGAATCTTTTTGCAACAAACAGATTCTTAATTCATAAAGACTGCACTAATAGTATAAGTCAAGCCCAAACTTACAGTTGGGATAAGAAAGCTCAACAACGTGGTGAAGACAGACCTTTGAAAATAAATGACCATGCATGTGATATGTGGCGTGGTGGAATATTAGGTCCAAGAATGATTAAATCTACACCGCAACTAGGAGTAGTGTACTTATGAAGTTTATAGATAATATTAAAAGTTCAATTTCTAAATCCATTGATAAATTACCAGGGATTCGTAGACCACAGGACAATAGTCTGTACTACCAATTCCTGGGTAATTATGGATGGGCACAAAGAAGAAGTGATAAACCAGCTGGAGATTTCGAGGTATACTACGAAGCTTTGAATAATGTTTATGTTCATCGTTGTATACAAGTAGAAATCGACAGTTTACTTGCTACTGGTTTTCAAATTAATAACCTGGATGAAGAACAGATTAACACTGCAAGAACTAATTACTTGTATAACCTGTTTAATAATCCTGGAGGATATAAGAGTGAAGTAACATATCCAATGTTCCACTCCCAATACATCAGAAGTTTTGAAGGTACTGGGGATGCATTCATTGAACTGAATCATGAAGAGTTATTCCAGCAGAAAGTACCTACAGGATTAACTTATATTCCATCAGAGTTATTGAAATGGTATCCTGATACTGAACAATGGGGATATCGTCAGATTGATATCCGTTATGAGCCTGAAGAATTGATTCATATCCATGAACCTGACATTCGTCTTAAAAGTTCCAAATGGGGTATGTGTAAAGTTGACAAGATAGGCCTAGCAATCAGTATCATGTTTCTGGGTATGAGATACAATAAACGTATCCTGGAAAATGAGGGAATAGATCCAAAAGCAATATTAAGTTTTGACAAGGATATGGATGACACTAGTTTCATAAATGAAATCAACAGATTATCCTCCCTAAGAGATGCTGAGAAAAAAGGTGGAACCCTTGCGGTTAAAGGTGCACAATTCACTAGTCCAAGCGTTAATACTCGTGATATGGATTGGAACTTATTATTAACTTTATCTAGGGATATGACTATCACATGTTTTGGTGCTCAACCTGCAATGGTTGGAGTAATTGAAACCGCAAACCTAGGAACAGGTAGTGGCGAGTCACAGAAGAAAAACTTCAAAGACACACTACAAGGCCGTGCAGCATTCATCGAAGGAGCATATAATAAAGCATTAGGCCATAATGGTTTTGATGAATTATTCCAATTCAGTGACATGGATATTGAAGATAAATTAAACCGTGCTCAAATAGAGAATATCCGTTTACAAAATGGAAGCTTATCCATTAATGAAGTAAGAAGTGGTTACGGTGAAAAACCTGTAGCATGGGGTAATGTTCCAATGAATTATGCTAATTATGGTTACACTCCAAATATTTTAAATCCTACCAATATTGAACCGTTAGGTGGAACATCTGATATTGGTAAAGCTATTGATAAAGTACAACGGTACAAGTCACAATTATATCAATCCAATATAATCAACTATGACGGAGATTAAAGATTATGTTTAATCAACGTGGTTATCGTTATGATTGGGTTGAAATACCATTCACTAAGAAATTATCTCAAAGTGAATTAGAATATTTAACTAACATACTCCTTGGTTTTGATAGACAGTTAGGAATTGTTGCTGAATATATGGGAAGTGAGGAGTATGCAGAATTAGAATTCATGAATCAAAGACAGATTGATGCATTCTTTAGGAATAGTGGAATCAATCAACGATTAGATGAATTAATTAACTTCAATGCAAAGGATAGTGAACAATTCATTAATGAATTCTACCGAATAGGAGCAGAGTTAGGTTATGAGGATATAGAGCAAACTTTAGCATATACTCTTGCAGACCAACAAGCATTATTTAATGTTGCACAATATAATTTCGGCTTGATCACTAATGTGAATCAGGAATTGAAATCTGGTATTCGTGAAACTATACTTAATGCTGTAGCAAGTGGTGAAGGTTACACTACCACTATGAGAAAGTTGCAGGAATTGCCTTTAACTCCAATTAATACTAATATTAGTATTCGCACCAGGGCGGAGATGATTGCTCGTACTGAATATGCACGTGCAGTTAACACTGGTACATTACAAGCGTATGCTAATTATGGAGTGGATAAGGTAGATATTAACACTTCTCATGATAGTCTTGTATGTAATCTTTGCTTGATGTTAGAAGAGGGTAATCCTTACCCTTTACGTGAAGCTATGGGATTTTTACCTGCTCATCCTAATTGCAGATGTAATTTCTCAGCACATATTCCTGAACCTGACACACTGGAAAGTTTCCAATTGGTGAACAATCCAATTGTTGTAAACTTATGCCCAGTATAAAAAAAGTCATTGTCATTTCGCTACTTTATGACCCTTTGACCTGGAATGTCATTAAACTTATCCAAAGAGACATACCGAAATAGCAAAGCATCGATTTCTATCATTTGAAAATCTCTTTATTTGGACATATAGAGTTTTTTGTAGACCTCCTTTTATTTAGAATTATTATACCTGGTTTTTTTGTTATTACCTCAAACTTTTTTATTCAAAAGTGTTTTTCCTGCTTTTTTAATCATTTTTGAATTTTTTTTACCTCTGACAAATTTTAATGAGCTGGGTATAATATTTTCTAAATAAAGTACTATGCTTTTAGATTATTTCTTTTTAGGTATGCACTTTGTTTCTTATTAAAAAGGACAAATGGAGCTTTAAACAATATGATTAAAAAAGAATTTAAAGTTTATTCTCCATTAACTAAGAAGAGTGTTGACTCATTCATCACAAAAAGTGATGAATCCTCTGATGGTGAAAGAATACTTTTAGAAGGAATTGCTTCAACCACTTCAAGAGACTTACATGATGAAATAGTATCAAGTAGTGCTATTGAATCCATGTCTGAACAAGCATTAGCATTAAACATTCACGGAGATCATTGGTATGGTCTTGAAGATGTTATTGGTGCAATCAAAGATGCCTCTGCGGAGGATAAGCAATTACATATTAAATTCTTAATCACTAAAAAGCACACTCCAGACATAAAAGACCTATTAGAGACAGGTGTAAAACTTGGACTCTCAATTGGTGGTTATGTCACTAGTTATGATGAGAAAAACCGCATAATAAATGCAATTGAATTACATGAAATCAGTTTAACAGCAATGCCTGCTAACTGGGATACTTTTGGAACTGTTACAACCAGTAAAGGATTAGTTAAATCTAATTGCATTGCTGGTGCATGTCATGCAATTGTTAAAAATTTAGGAGAAGAAACTATGGCTAACGAAGAAATTAAAACCAAAGAAGAATCCACTGAGGAAACTTCTGGGTTAACCCAAGATGAAGTCATCGAATTATTTAACGAACTCATGGCTGAAAAAGAAGAAACAATCGTTCAAGAAATAACCGAAAAAGTACAAACTCAGTTAGAATCTATAGCTGAAGCAAAAGTACAAGAGTTACTTGATGAAGGTTCTTCCAGTGATGAGGGAGAAGACGGTGATGAAACTAAAGCAACCTCAACTGAAGAAGAAGGAGAGGATGAAGAGGAAGAACAAGAAGATGAAACCAAATCACTCAACTCTGAAGACATTGCTACTATGATTAAAGATGGTATTGCAAATGCTCTTGGAGATGACTTTGCAAGTAAAGTTGCAGGTGAAATGTTTGGTGATCTTGAAAAATCCAGGTCAACTACTGGTTCTAAATTTAAAAAATTCCAAGAACAATTAGGTGAAACTGAACCTACTGAACCTGTTGTAAAAACTGGTTACTCCTCTAAAGAAGCTGCAGAAATATTATTAGCTAAACAGAAAAGAGCTAACCCTATTATGGCCGCAGCAATGAAGAACTTAGAATAAAATTTTTTTAACTTTTTTTAATTTTTGATAATTTTAATTTAAACTTATTATTAAGGATGTGATTATTGATGTCTGATATAAACATTGAAGATATTGTATCCAAAGTAGCAGCACATGCTGTTGAATTGGATGAATTAAAGAAAACTTTCCAACAAGTTTCCAGTTATCCTGATTCAATGCAAATTGAATACAGTGATGTATTAAAAACTAAAACCTTTGAAAAAGCACCTTTCTTAAGATTCCTTGAATCTAAAGGTCAAGTATTTAATGGTAAAGCTGCACTCGCAGGTTACTTCGCAGAAACCCCTGGTAACAATGATGTTGCATTCATTGATGAACTCGATGACATTCCAGCTGCAAATGCTGAATCTGTTAGTGAAGTAAAAGACAAAATGAAAACCATTGTTGCTCCTATCGAAGTCAGTATGATGGCTGAAATGGGTAACTGGTACATGGATTTATTACAAAGACAAATCGATAAAAAATTCATTGAAGTTAACAACAAAACTGATGAAGCTTTACTCGAAGGTTACGGTACCGTTGCTAAAAAAGATTTCAAAGGTATCACTAGATCTATCACTACTCATACTGAAGGTATGAGTGATGCACCAATTACCGAAGGCGTAATTGATGACATGTTAGAAGATATCCACAATGATGGTGGTAACCCTGACTGTATCGTATGTAGTTATGGTGTTGCTAAACAATTAAAAGCAATTGTTGCACCTTACAGAAGATACAATGACAAAATCGATATCGGTTTAGGTCACAGAGTAACTTCCTATGAATCCATGTTTGGAACTGACATTCCTATCCTTGTTGATGGTAACTTTGATGTCACTAATGGTGACACTCTTGCTATAATTGATTCTTCAACTATTGAAGTAAGAAGATTAATGCCACCTACACTTATTCAAGATTTACCAGTTAACAAGTTAGCTTATAAGAATGTTATTGCTGCATTCTTAACTTGTCAAAACATTGGTGAATTCCACAACGGACTTATTACTGGAATCGGTGATGGAGAATAAAATTAATTCTCCATTTTTTTATTATTAAAGGTGATTATAAATGGCATTAACTAATGACCAATTAAAATTACTTGAATCCTGTCCTGCTCTTGTAGCGTTTAAAGATTGGTTTGTTGAAGTAGATGCATTACTTACTGATACTGAAACTACTGAAACTACCGAACCAACTGAACCTACTGAGGACCCTGAAGCAACATAAATTTAAAGTATAAATATAAATTTTTTTGGAGGCAACTTTATGACACTACTTGATATTGAAACTTTAAAAGAACAATTAAACCTTGAAAACATTAGTTATGAGGGGTTTGAGGATTCACAGTTAGAGTTGCTTCTAACTAACATTATTAATGAATTAATTGGATACACTAACGCTCCAATTAATCCAACTACTCATAAAAGAATCATCCGTGATTTCAAAAGTGACATGTTAGAATTGGATTATTATCCAGTAAAAGAAATTTCAAATATTACCGTTGGATCTAAAACCTTATCCAATGATGAGTATGTGCTTGATGATACTCTTGGCATACTCTATTTTAACTCTAAATTGGGTGGATTATTAACCTGTGAATATGTCTGTGAAGTATCCGAGGATACTATTAATAATCTTATTAATCCATTAGTTTTTGACATGATTAAATATAGATTAACCACTAACTTTTCCACAAATGGTGTGATGTCTTCAGTTAAAGAGGGAGATGTTAGTGTAAATTACGATACAAGTTCAAGTCTTGGTAATTTAATCCAGTCTAGAATTAATAATTTGAAAATGACCTACTCAATAAGAATCAAGGTGTTATAAATATGGTATTCTTTCCAAATTATGAACTTGAATTATGGGAATACACTGAATCCCAAACAGAATTCAACGCTTACCTGGAACCTAAAAAAGAATACTATCTAGTAAACACTATTCCATGTGATTTTCAAAGCATGACCGAACAAGATGACATGAAAGAATTCGGAGAAGTATTAGAGGACAGTTACAAAATCTACATTGACCATAATGTAGACGTAACTCCAAGTATGATTCTCAGAATCAAAGGTGAACCAGATACTTATGAAATAACAGGAACACCAATCAATAATAATCACTTGTTACCTGTAATGCATAAGAAAATCGTAGTTCAAAAACAAAGGAAACCTACCAAATTAGGAAGTGGTTAATTATGATTGATATACAAGTGGATATTGAAAGTAGTTTCCGTAGGAAAATTAACCATTCAATAATTAAACAATGTGAAGCTGAAACAATCAAAAAAACCACATTGGAAGCAGAGAAACGATGTAAAGTTCAAGCTCCAGGACCTGGTAATCAATTACCTGGAACCAAATACAAAGCAGTGGGTAGACTTCGTAGGTCACATTCAACAAGCATATCCCAGGATGAAGGTTTAGTGAAAAACAGTACTAATTATTGGAGATATGTTGTATTCGGTACAAGTAAAATGCCATCAAGGAACTATCCTCAAAAAATCGCAAATCAACTTAGTGCTGAACAATATATTACACGTACCATGCTAACAGAATTAAGGAGAAGAGGAGTGATTGAATGATTAAACCCCTACAAGCAATCCTTTATATGCTACAAGGCCGTATCATATTAGAAGACTCCACAGATGTTAGGATAGTACGAAGAGAATATCCAATTGATAAAACTCCATGTATCACTATTGATAATAGTGCAGGTACTACAAGTGTTCAGAAACATGTCATTGACAAAGATTGTAAACTCTCTAGTGATCATCCACAATATGATAGTGAAGACCCTGACAAACTTGTTAGTCAACAGGTTATCCGTGAGGAACAAAATATCACTCTTGACTTGAATATCTGGTGTGATGATGAAGACAGTAGAGATGAAATCACTGGCATTATTTCAAAATTATTTTTTCAAGTACAATCTGATTATTACAAATACTGCAGCAACTACAATAACGGAAATTGCACCTACCTAAATACTCCTTGTAAAGTATCACCTGATACAATGAGAGGAGTAAAAGGCCAATGCCCAAAACCAACCGAATACCATTATCAGAACGTATTCACCAGGTTTGATATTATACGCAATACCTTTGATGTTGCTCCAGCATTTGATGTAGATGATTTAACAACTAATCCTCCAATACGAAGAAGTATTATTCGTGTTTCTTTCAATTATTACGATTATTACGTAATTGGTGGTGCGATTAGTCAAAATCTAATTATTAATGAGGAATTAATATGAGTAAATCTAAAAAGAAAGAAACCTCTGATGAAAAATTCACATTGGTGGAATTAGTAGCATCTTCAGATGTACCTTATCCTCGTATAATCATGAATTTATCAAAAGAAGGTTTATTACAACAATTTGAAGAAGAAGTAGCAGTTTATGGTAAAGAGGATATAACTCCTTCATTTACTGAAGCTGAATTTAAGAAAATAGCGGAGGCATAATAATTATGGCTTTAACTAAAATCCCCGGATTATATTATGATGAAACTGCTGAATATCAAACAGCAGGAACTGGTGGAAAAATACCTGTTTTCATCGGTGTAACTGGAAATAGTGCTACATCTGGTTATGCAGTTGACGGTACTCAAATTAACAAGTTCACCGAATGGGCAGAAGTAAATAGAACAATTGCTAACGGTGGAATTGGAACAGATACCAGTTCTAATAAATTATTAGCAGTTCTTAAAGACTTCTTTGAAGAAGCAGAAATCAAATCCACTGAAGACCTTGGAATCCCATACATTTATGTAATTGATGTGGGAGCAGGAACCAGTAAAGATGTATGGTTAACAGCATTAACCACTGCTAAAACTCAATCTGATGCAATAATCGAATTATACATTGGAGCTGAAGCAATCAGTGATAATGGTTACTCATTACCTGACTTTATTCATGCAGCACATGCAAGTATTTTAGCAGAATCCACAAACTTGAATCTTAGAACTGGATTCACCACTAAAGAAGGAGCAACTGATGCACAATTAATCGCATTAAACCCAACAAGTGGAGGAATCCTCAAATCAAGAATTGGTATTATTGAACCATTAAAAGTGGGTAAACAATTTGCACGTATCTGTACCACTCCATATTATCTTGAACCTGGATATATGGAATTCCGTACAATTACACCAGGAACTTTCAAGGCAAGAACACGTGCTGAAGAATTAGCATTACAAAATGCTGGAATCATCTTTGGACATGATGAAAAAGTTAATAATTTAACTTTATGCAGGATCAACTTATCCACTTCAACCTCATTTGCAGCAAACCCAAGACCTGCAGATAGTCTCTTCCATGCAAGATTCAATGCGGATAACTTGTTAAGAAGAGTGTTTGAAGCAGTATTCCCTCAAGTAAAAGCAAATGAATCTTCATCTAATATAGTTACATCTCAAACTGCAGTGGATACTGTAATTGATGAAGAAGTGGAAGCGGAAAGAATGATTCCATATGATGAAACCACTGGTGACGGTACTAGATTATTACTTGTTGAATCAGGTAGTCAACCATATGATATGGAATTGTCAGGTCAAATACAACCTATCAATTGTACAGGTCCTATTGTGGTTAAAGCAAAAATTAAAAATCCTAAAATCGTTTCAACAGAATAAGAGGTGTATAATTTATGGCTGCTGATACTAAAAGATATAGTCAATCTAGATTAATATTTGGTGACACTGTTATTATCTGTGATGGATTCAAAACCAGTTTCAAAAAAGATTCAACTGCATTAACTTGCACTGAATCAAGTAATGCATATGATAATCTTTTAGGTAAAGAAACTGTGGAATGGGAATCTTCTGGTATTGACCCTGCATTACGTAAAGTATTGAAGAAATATTATGATGAAGAAACTAAAGTAACTCTTGCATCATATGATTTTGAAGAAGCAACTGGTAATCTCATTGAAGATGATGTATTATACGGTGCATTCATCAAAGAATTAAGTAAAGAAAATGGTAACCAACCATTCTCAGTTAAAGGAGAAGCAAGAGCTTCTAAGAAACAAAAATAATATTATTTTTTTTGTTTCTTTATTTTTTTTAAATTTTTTTTCACGATTATTTTAATCATTATTTTTGGAGGCATATTTTTATGAATGAAGATGCAAAAGCTGCAATGGTAGAACAAGAATTATTAAAAGTACAATTCCCATTAGAATGTGAAGAAATACCTTTAGAATCATTAACTCCAGAGGAAAGAAAAGTAGTAATAAAATGTATGGACCGTATGACTTTAACAGATGAAGAATTCACATTACTAAAAGCAACCCTTGAAAAATACCGTGGAGCAATCACAAAATACAGACCAACTGAAACATTAGAGGCATTAGAAAAAACTGAAAACATGATCCTCACAGAATCAGATTGGTTAAACATAGTAAACGATAAAAGCAACAGAATATTAAAAGTGAATGTTCCATATAACAGTCAATGGTACCCAATGGAATTCGAAATACTCCCATTAGATGACAGTAGGGTAGTTACAACATTACAAACTCATATAGAATTATTTAAAGATTACTCCAAGGAAGAAATGAAAGTATGGAGTAAAGCACAACAAGGACAAACAATAAGTCCTGAAGAAAAACAAATAGTCGACAGAATGACTAAAGAAATCGAGGATAAAAACAGTGAAGACAGAATATCCTCAATGAATAATTTCTTAGCTGCACAATTAAGATTACCAAATTCCGCATCAGATTTCCAGGTAAGATTAGAGTTCTGGGAAAAATTCCCATTCATTACCAAAGCAGCAATAATGGCCAAAGTAGAAGACCGTTTAGGTTTAACTGACCAAGATAGTGAAAAATTATTTCCAACTAGCTAACTCTTTTTATGGTGAAGTATACTTCAGGATAAGCAAACACCTGGGATGGTTACCATCTGAAGTGATTCGTAAAAAATTCACTCCAGATATACGGTTCCTGATTATGAAGTATACTCAACAAATTCTTGCAGAAATCAAGCAAGCGGAAGAAATTAAAGAACATAACAAGAATTTTGAATAAAAAACTTTTTTTTAATTATTTTTTTGGAGATTAACGATTATGGTTTCAGCATCAGATATATTACTACGGATTCGTGGAAGAGATGAAAGTGGTAATGCATTCAAAAGTGTAGAAGGCAAAGCTAACCAGATGAAAAATGTTGTTAGCAGTGCTGTTGGTATGGCCGTAGGAATGGTTGGATATGACCTTGTCAACAGTATGGTTGAAGCTGGAAGAGCTGCAATAAATTCATCACAACAATTGGATTATTTCGGTGGCAGATTAAATATGTCTGCACAGGAAACCGATAAGTTCAGAAGCCAAATTGATGATCTTCAAAGAGACTTCAGAAAAGTTGACATGACTGCAGTAGGAGCAACTGCAGAAGAAATTGCAGTTAAAATGGACCTACCTAAAAACAAGGTAGGGGACCTTACTAAAATGACTGCAGTATTATCATCCACATTCGTAAAAGAAGGTCGTAGCCAAGAAGATGCAGTACTGGCAGTAGGGGACGCATTAGATGGTCAATTCAAAAGACTTCAGGAAATTGGTATTACTCAAGATGCATTAAAAGCCAATGGATGGAATGGTAATCTTGAAGACCAAGCTAGTTTGATTGATGCATTGAACAAAACCATGGAGGACATGGGTTATGAACAAACTGCTAAAGACATTACTTCATTAGATGATGCCTGGACAGCATTATCCATTGCTGGTGGAAGATTATTAGCAGATGTAGTAATTCCATTAACTCCAGCGTTCATGGCAGTAACGGATGCAATTATTGATACAATTGATTTTGTTAAAGATAATGGATGGGCTCAAGGAGCCTTGCTTATTGGTGGACTTGCAATTGGTATTGGTTTATTTGCAGGTGCCTTATCTGTGGCTGCAGCAGCTGAAGGAGGATTGATGGCTTTAATGCCAGGATTCATCACTAGTCTATGGGGTGCTGCAAGTGCTTTCATGGGTATTAGTGTTGCAGGTGCTCCATTATGGGCAATACTTGCAGTTCTCGCAGCAATCGCATTCGCAGTATATGAAGTAGGAATCTACTTCGGTTGGTGGACTGATATAGGTTCAATGTTGGCCGCTATAAGTGATGGTGTCAGGAGATTATGGGAAGCATTCATCAATAGTCCTCAAGTACAAGGTGCAATTAAAGCAGTACAGGGTGCTCTTAACGATTTATGGTTTTTCATTCAACCAGTAGTTAGTTGGATACAGGAAAAATGGACTAATCTCTTCGGGGCACCTGGAAGTAATGTTGATGTTGTCCGTATGATTTGGCAAGCATTCCAACAATTAGGAAATATTGTAGGTCCAGTATTTGGAACAATAGCTTCATTTGCAGGTCAAGCATTCAATGCATTATATCCAATTGCCGAAGCAGTGAGAAATATTGTTGTAGCAATATTGGCCTTTGCAGATGGAGAAGCTCCATTTGAAAGAACAGTCATGACTATTGCCACTATGATGAATCGTATTCGTACAACCATCTTCAATATTATCTTACAAATAGGTCAAAGAATTGTATCAGGTATTGTTAGTGCGGTAAGTAGGATTCCAGGTTTAATATGGCAATTCTTAACCAGGGCGGCATTAAGAATAGCAGTATTTGCAACAATTGCCGCAATGCGTGCAAGAAATGCAGGTGTGAGAATACTTAATGGTATTATTAATTTCATCAGACAAATTCCTGGAAGGGTTGGGTCATATATGATGAGAGTACCTGGCCGTATTGCAAGTGCAGCAGGTGCAGCGGTAGGAGCAGCGGCAAGTCTTGCAACTCAAGTAGTTACTGCAGTTAAAAATGGAATAATTGGAATTGCAGAAACAGTATATACTGAGTTCATGAACATTCCTGGAAGAATTAATGATGCAGTATCAAGTGCAGTTAGTGCGGCTGCTGATTTTGGTAGTGGAATTAAAGATGCAGTATTGAATGCGTTACATATTGCTTCACCAGGTATTATTCAGCGTAAGATTGCTGTTGAATTTGCAGATATTCCAGGCCGTATAGGTGAATCAAATAGATATGTATATAATGCTGCAAGAGATTATGCAAGTAATATTCTAGGTGGATTTAATGCACCAACAATGAATTTATCCACATTAGGTGCAGCAAGAAACAATGCAAATTACACTCCAACATCTCCGAACAATGGTAATACTACAATTGTACATGTTCATGAAGGAGCCGTACCTGTTGATGCAAGAGACATGACTGAAAAAGAAGCTCAAGGTGTAGTAACATTAGCATTTGAAAGCATAGCTAAGAATCCTGAAGGAGTCGGTAATTAATGGCATTATATGATGTACCTACAGATGGTTGTAATTTAGAAATAATGGGATACTCCTTTTTTGCGGAAGAAGTATCCCCTACTGAAGCGTTCCGTAGAAGAGAATTAAACTTTAATAGTGTTGTTGGAGGAACTAAAAAGGTTACTAAAGGAGAGTATATGGGACTTGAATTTAGTGTAACCACTCATGTGAAGATAGATCCAAAAGCTCCTAATATGCATAATAAAATATTCGAGGAAATGATGAGTAAACCAGTGAAAGTGGTTTCACCAGACCTTGGAGGAAGTTTCAATGCAAGTGTAATTATTAAACCTGAACGTGACACTCCTAATTACTTGAAATTAACAATTACTATTAAAGAAATACCTGACCGTGAAAGTCATATTCCTGGTGAGAAATTCATTATCCCTGCTCCAAGAAAGATTACTGTAACTAAGAAGAAAACAAGTAAAAAATCTAATAAGGATTCTAAAAAAGGTAAATCCTCATCTAAAAAGAAAAAGGTTTCTAAAAAATCAAAATCTAAATCCAAATCAAAATGATGTGATAATTTATGGTTGTTGAATTCTCATTATCCAAAGCAGGATTAGAAGTATATAATACTAATACTCCTACTAAAAAGGTTAACTTAGCTGATTCAAATAATAGTAACTCAAAATTCACATTACAAAATGGAGATAATACTTATGTTACATATATTGGGGAATTATATTCAGATAGTTATGAATCCGATTATTCTGATATTAGTAGTAATGCAAGTATTGTATTGCCTATGGATTATTATAACTTATTTTTCAAGGGAAAAAAAGTTGCATTAAAAAAAGGGTTACAAACTACTACTTTAAAATGGGAAGATATGGACACTCCAGTATTAGGATTTGTAAGTGAACTATCTTATACTAAGGATAAGATTAATGTTAAGATTCAAGGTATGGATGCACTATTAAATCAGGAAGCAAAATTCACTTTTAAGAAAACTAAAATCTCAAAGATTGTTAAAGAGATTATTAAGGCAAGTGGTTTAAAAGCAAAAGTTGATGTAACTGGTCTTAAGGATCATGTGATAAATTTCACTAATGTTTCCAGTTCCAAAAATGATTCCTCAGATTCATCCTCTGATTTGAATTTAAGTAATACGGAATTAGATAAAGTTGTACAAGACATTATCGGTAGTGAAACTGATGATTATGAGAAACTTAAGAAAATCCATAACTGGGCACGTAAAGAAGTTATTTATGATGGGTATGAATGCAGTAAGTATGGTTGTGACCCAGTTAAAGCGTATAAAAATCGTAAACATCTTAACTGTGGAGACACAGCGGTATTGTTAAATGCCTTGTATAAAATCGCTGGACTTGATTCTTATATTATTCATGGAGATTATCACTTCTGGAATATTGTAACCATCAAAGGCAAAAAATATGCTAGTGATGGTACAGGAGACAGGCCACTTGGAGAAGTATGGAGTAGTAGTGGCCATCATAATACACCATTCGGTGGAAGTAAAGCAAATGAGAAAGCTATCTGCGGATAAAATAGGAGGTGTCATATTTTGAGTTATGTAGTTGTTGGATGTGACGTTAACCAGGGAAATGATAAGGAAGTTCAAAACACTGTTGCTAAAGCATTAGAAAAACAGGGGCATAATGTTGAAAAATTAGCAATCAAACCAGGACCTTTCGCTGCATATGACTGGGGAGAAAAAGGCAATCCAAAAGGAAAAATTGGAGTATATATTATTGCTGATGGTATCTTCAGTATTGCAGACCGTTATAATAATCCAAATGGATTTAAATATGTTTATTTCATTATCCGTGGAGATTTAACTTCTCGTCCAAGAATGAGAACACGTAAAGATTTTGAAACTAGACATATCGGAGCAGATGGAGATTGTACAGGAATATGTGCAAAACTCAAAGGTAAAACTTTTGTTGAAATCGATAAGATTGTTAAGAAAAAATGCCGTGTCCTTTTCGGTGCAAATGCTAAGGAAATGGCTGATGAACTGATTAAGGCCATGGGTGGTGAAACAAGTGATAAATCAAAATCATCAGAATCCACAGGTTCCAGTATTAAAGAAGCATTGAAAAAAGCTGTTAAAAAATGGGATGGGGAAGTGGAAATCCGACTTGTTGGAGATACGGTATATGTGAATAAAATTCCCAATCCAACAAGTACAAAACTCTCATTAAGCGAGAATGATAATATCCTCTATGATAGTGTAACGGTTAATGATGTTGCACCTGGTACAATAAACACTTTAATATTAACTTATAAAGGTTATGAGTTAAAATTAACCGACCAATCGTTAATTAATCGTTTTGGTAAAATTACTAAAAAGATTACAGCTCCATCTTCAGTGAAAAGTTTAGATGCTGCTAAACAATACATGAACCGTGAATGGAATAAAATCCGACGTGATGATGGTAGGCAAGTTGAACTTAAAGTTCCTGGTGATCCAAAATGGAGAACTGGAAAATGGGTTCAAGTGTTTCTCCCATCTTTTTTTATTAATGATTATATGTATATTACAAAAATTTCTTCTGATGAAGACGGAACAGGCAATTGGACAATGAACCTTTGCCTAGTGGATTATCCTCCAAGTTTCACCAGTGAGGAGGCAAGTTCATGAAAACAGCTAATGGTATAACAAGCACTACTGGTAGATTGGAACAATCAATCAATAAAGCAGTTAATAGTGTAGCAGGTCCACAGATTACACAACAGATTAATGAGAAAGTGGAAGATGAAAGAATCCGCACTGGAGTTATAACTAAATTTTATCATTATTTGGATAAGGCTGAGGTAAGATTGGATAATAGTGATGAATTAGTATTATGTAAAATCTTACATCGTTTTGGTGGAGATTTAATTGACTTATACACTCCATTAGAAGAGGAATTGACTTTCTGTGATACATTAAAAGAACCTTGCGTTATTCCACGCAGTCAGTTACATGTTTGTGTACTGAATATTCATGATGCTGATAGTGAAGAGCAATTAATATTAGGTTTTTATCAGAATGAAGAATTGGTGAATCTTAATCCTGCTAGTCCAGGTAATTTTAAAATTGTTAATCGTGCTAGTGAAAATCAATTCTGGATAAAATTCGGTGCAGATGGATTAGACCTCAGATTACCATCATCCACTACAACAAATATTGGAGAGATGGATAAAGATATGGCTCCTATTGATTATGCTGACTCCAGTAATGTATACACCAAAGAAGAAGTGTATACTAAACAGGAAGTTGATGAATTAATAAGCAAGGCCATTGCTGAAGCATTAAACGGAGAAGATGATACAGATGACACTACCAATTAATACCTCAAGTGAAGATTATAAGTACCGTAAAACCTTGAATGAAGATGTGAAACTTAAAAGTGATGAATATGGCTTCTTTGATTTGGACATGGACAATGGCGATTATATTAATGTTACTGGTTTGGATTCTCTCCTAAACGCATGCATCATAGCAATAATGACAAGAGCAGGTGAACTAGTAGACAATCCAACTTATAATGAATTCGGTTGTCAAGCACATGAATTACCAAAACAAAATCAGAACAGATTATTCCTATTTAAATTAGAAGCATACATTAACGATACATTAACAAAAATGAGACGAGTTAGAAGTGTTGACAGAATAAGTGTAACTCGTACTGATATTCATGATTATCAAGTTGAATTTGATATTACAAGTATTAACGATGAAATAATTAAAGGTAGTGTTATATTATGAATTATACGGAAAAGGATTATGAGGAAATCTTCGAGGAAGCATTACAGGACAGTCTTGAAAGTGGCCTGATAAGTCATGCTGAAGATTTTGAAGATTTCATCGCAAATAAACAAGACATTAGTAATTATTATGTCATGGACAAATCAGTAATAAGTCAAATGATTGCCAAGATTTACAGTGAAGGCATAACCCCAGTATATGAATCTGCTAAGGTGGAATATGCTGAAGGAACAGACCTGGATGACATTGGTCAAATCGTAGGTATTCCAAGGCCAAGTGCAACATATGCTTATGCAAATGTTAACTTCTCATTAACTGAAATTTTAGAGGAGGATGTTAACATTGAATCTGGAGTGATCATCTCCACTAATGGAGGTGTGGAATATAGGACCCTGGAGAATATTTTCATTGCAGCTGGAAGTGAAAGCACTAGTGTTTCCTGTATTGCACTTGAACCTGGAGTGGCAAGTAAGGTCATTGCAGAATCATTAGTGAATATTGATAGTGAAATTGAATATGGCCTTGAATGTATTAATCCTGACCCAAGTAATGGGGGTACAGAGGCATATACTGATGATGAATACCGTTACTTGTTAATGAACTGGAAATTAGTTAACTTGAAAGGTTCAACTGAAGCATATGAGGAATATCTTGCTAATTTCGATGGTGTGGACAGTTATAAAATCGTTCCTTGTTGGAATGGTACTGGAACAGTTAAAGTAATCCTTGACCCTGGAACACCTTACCAGTTAAACACTGCTTATCAGGATTTGCAGAATAGTATTAGTCAATGCAAAGAAGATATTACTATGTTTGCTCCAGTACGTAAATTAATTGATATTTATGCTACCGTTAATGTTGATATAGATCAGTTAAACCCTTACAGTGATGTTGAAAAAGATGATATTAAAGCAAGAATAATCACTGCCATTAAAACATTCATTGATGGAGGATACACTAATGATAATACTTATTATCCAGGATTATTATTAGGTGAAGATTTCATACCCCATAAATTGGCGGTGTTTTTGGATGATGAGATTCCTGAATTGAAAAATATTAATTTCAATTATCCTGAGGATTATATACAGATTCTTGATGAGGAGATTGGTGCAAGTAACACTATTACAATTGAGATGATATAATATGAAGAAACGCATTACTGAATTAATGGATATGTTCCCATATTTCTTTGATAAATCAGAGACTAGTAATTTCTTCAAAAGTCAAAGTGTTACTAATAATCAACTTTTAAAGGTTTACCAATCATTGTTGACTGTTAAGGATAGTCTTAGTTTGGATAAGAAATGTTTGATTTGGAAAGAGCAAACTGTACCTTATGATTACACTATTAATTTCCTGGTGAATTACCCCTACTTGAAAAGTGTGAAATGCTATAAAAATGATAACCTTATCTACATGGAAGAATATCTTGAAGAAGATAATGTAAGTTCCTTCATTTATTCTTATGATAGTACTGAAGAAAAGGGGATATCCAATGAAACTGTTGAAGATACTGAACTGGAAAATGAAGATACTCCAATCATACCAGAAGACACTTTCAAGATAATTGCTGAAACATATACCGAATACATTATAGAGAAAGGATTCCCAGAAAATGATGAACCATTAGGGGACATTTATGATCATGATATAAGCTTGGATGAAATCGGAGCATTAACTGACATACCCAGGAAAACATACATCACTACCGATGATTATGCAAACACCGAACCACCCTACAACAATCGCCTAACCGAAGATGATTATCATTATATGAACCGTATAATTAATTATAACCTACGCTTACATAACACTCCTTTACCAGTACTTGAAATATGGAAAATATACGGCATCTTCAGCGATATGATAAACAGGGAAGAATACCTGCTCAAGATGTTTGATGAAACAATGCATCCATATGATGAAGAAACAGGCCTTGTCGGTGACTGGACACCTATGCCATGGGAACATAAAGACAAATTATGTAACTTAACACCCGACCTGGGAAGATTCTTCTTCGTATCAGCTAATACATTACTACCAGTAAAAAACCAATCAGTAATATTCAATTTCCAATACTTGAATATGTTAGCTGAAAAACTAACTGGGGATTATAATGTAACAGTGTACTTAAACGATGCAGAAACACCATTAATCACCGATTACACAGACAGTACCTATACAGTATCAAGTGATTTAATCAGTGATGATGAACCAAACATCTTCAGATTCGAAGCATATGACGGATATGACATTTTCGCAACCGAAGAAGTAACCGTTACAGTTAGAGGATGTAACAGTGCAGATTGGTATGTAAACCCATCAACAGGAGATGACACCAACGATGGAACAACAATCAACACACCATTCAGAACAATACAAAAAGCACTAACAATGGTGAACGGTGAACAAAACCTCATAGTCCTGACAAGCGGAACATATACTATTACCAATCCGTTATCTGTCAATACCCCTTCTACAGTACTTGGATGTGGTAATGCTATAATTGAAAATACTACAAATTACAAATTCTTTAAAATCGCACAGAATCAAAGATTAAACTTACAGGATTTAACATTAACTCATGATACCAGTAGTGAAATCATAACAAACCATAACTGGATCAACAACAATAAAAACAATAATCCATTATACGTAGTGATAAGTGAAGGAGCAAACAAAACAATCACATATCTCACATTAAACACTGATAAATCCGTTTACACTATTGGTGAAACAGTACAGATAACTGGATTATTAACTGACGATGAAGAAACCACATTATCAGGTAAAAGTATAAAAATTTATGTTAATAATGAATTGGTATATACAGTGACAACACTAAACAACGGAACATTCAGCAAAAATGTAACCGTAGAAACAAGTGGCAATGTAACCATCAGAGCAGTATTCGACGGAGACGAAGATTACCGCAGCAGTATGGCCAATGTGAACATAACTGTTAACAAAAAACCAGTTACAATTACATTCTCATCTAATAAGGCAAGTTATGTACTTGGTGAAACAATCACATTAACAGGTACCTTAAAACAAGCTAGCACCAATATTGGTTCCGCAAGTATTGAAATCTACGATGGTGAAACATTACTGGATACAGTAACAACACTTTCCAATGGTACTTTCAGTAAAACCATAACTGCGGAAACTGTTGAATCAAAATCATTCCATGCAGTTTATAATGGGAATGCAACTTATGAATCAGCAACATCAAGTAATGTGAATGTTACAATCACTAAAAGAACTCCAACAATCAGCTTACTTACAAGTAAATCAAGTGTCAGTACAGGAGATTCCTATATATTATCAGGAGCATTACTCTATAATGGAACAGGTGTAGCGAATGCCTCTGTAAAATTATATCAAGGCCAATCTGTAATTGACACTTTAATAACTGCTAATGATGGTACATTCAGCAAGACAATAACTTCAACTGCTGAAGGCACATTCACTTATCATGTGGTCTTTGATGCAACAACCACATATACTGGAGTAACTAGTGGTAATGTAACTGTAACTGTCTCAGACGCTCCAAGCTTTGATGCAATAGAATTGACCTCCGACAAGGATATTCTCTCAGCATATGATGAGGAATCTGCAACACTTACAGCTCAATTAATGTCAGGAACAACCCCTGTAGCAATTGCAGGGGAAACTGTCACTTTTGAAGTCAGGAAATCTAGTGATGATTCATTGGTTGAAACTTTAACAGCAGATACTAATAGTTCTGGTGTGGCTACTGTATCTTACTTTGGAAAAGGTACGGGTGATTTAAATATTCGAGCAAATGTGAACCGCATAATATTTTCCGAAATATACGCTATTGAAGACATATTCTATTCTTCGGATGCAACAATTACCGCAACATCGGGGAATTTAGGATTGCATATATCTTCAGCTAATATTCAAGTTGAATTTGATTTGTATAAGGTTCAATCTGATGGATGTTGGGTGGAAATTGGAGCAAGTAGCAGTAATCTGTTCTTATTTGGGTGTACTGGAACAGATAATGCTTTGGGGATATTTGTCAAAGTCAATGGTAGTTATCGTGTTACTCAATATACAAGTGGAGTGTTCCCAGTTAATCAAACAACTCATGTAGTGTATACATTAGTTAATAATGTGCATACAGTAACTGCAAATGGAACAACAAAAACGGTAAACAATTCACAGATAAGTAGTAGAAGTTATCAAAATGTGAAAATATCCCCAAATTCTACAATTTCAAATTTAAAAATTAAAGAATTATAATGGTTCAATTATCAAATCTTTAAATTGGATATTACCACTTGAAATAACTCCTCCAATTAATACTTCATTAACGCTCCCAAGTGTTGATGTTGTTCCACTAATAGATTTAAGTAATGTATTGCTTTCATTATACATATTGAATGTTATGCTTGTGCCATCTAATATTAATTCACAGATATACCAAGTTGCTCTTGAATAAGTATAGTAGGCTTGTGTTACATTACTGCTGAAACCATTATAACTTGTTCCATTAGTAATTGCCATTATATGCTCGTTATTGTTTGAAGTGAACCTTGAATGAACTATATCCCCAGTAGTTGTATTTCTGAACCCTATTGCGGGTTGCACATTGTTTGTGTTTGATGATGCGCCATTTTTCATCATACAAGTAATCTTAACTTGATTTCCAACCGAATTAGGAATAATAACAAATCTTCCAATCGATGAAGCACCAGTTAAGAGATAATGGTCTGTATCAAATGCAAAAGAATAACCAGTATGGGATTTATCATATTTTGAAGTGTTATCCACACTTGCATCATCACACTTCCAGACATCACGAATACTGCATATTTCGGAAAATAACCTCCAGAGCATATTTTCTTCAGAAACATACGCAATACAAGATTGTAAAAGGTTTGATGGTGCAACAAGTGATAAGTCCAGTAATTACCTTAAAACCAGTAATTTATCCATTACTCATGATACAGACCATTACATTTTAGCAACATCGACTGATAATCAGTTCCTTGTCATTGATGAAGATTATGACAATGTTTCATTTGAAGCAGAGATTAAACTACTTGAACCCGCAACATACGGAAATGACCCTATTGGTATTATGGATAGAGCTGATAATCTGTATAATACTGCTTTAATGACAGTCGAATTGAACAGAACTCAATTCTTAACAATTAGTAATGGTAGTTATGGTGCAACTGCAAGTCGAAATGTCAGTAAACAAAATTCAAAATATTACAGATATGTAGTTATAGTGAACGGTAATAGTGTAACTGGTAAAGTCTATGATGGCGATACCTTATTATACAATCAAACAATCAGTAAATCATTAAACAAGAAGTATTATGTCATCGGATTGACTAATAACCCTTGTACAATGCACATCAAAAACATTAAAATCAAACCATTATAACGGTTTCAATTTCATGTTTTTAACTGCTACTGCACGGTTATTCATTGCTTTAAATCCAATATCTGTACTGCCAGTACTTCTTGAATGAATTTCCACATTATCACAATAATAAGTAGCAGTACCATTTTCAACCACTATTTTTAAATGATATGGTGGAGTTACTCTTGTTAAGTCATTATATCCACTATAAGAAGAGTAATCATTAGAAAATGTCATAAATCTTGTCTTAACAACATTACTCTGTTTTGTTTCAGACAGACCAATATGGCTTGTAAGAATCTCTCCACTGCTATCCCATGCTCCGATAGTGAATGAAACAACATCATATTCAAGTATATAATCCGTTGGGATTGTTCCATTGTACATATACAATGCAGTACTACTGGAAGTTCCTTTCATTGATAAACCATTGCTAGAATAACTGACATTTGCACTACCAGTTAAACTGAACTTACCATTATCAGATGTCAATGGATCCACATCAGAACAATCTTCAATTACGAATATTTCTGAAGAAATTATACGATCACTGGAAAAACCCTGAATATATAAATCACCCGTACCTTTTCCAAAGTAATGTAGGTTACTTGATCTACTGTATTAATTTCACAAAAACATACGAACTCTACGATATTGATTACTACAATGATGGAACAAAATTAACTGGATTAGTTTATCCATCAACCGTATCAGTAACAAGTGAAAATGGTACATTACGGATAACAACAAGCACAAGTGGAGAGAAAACAGTATTTTATCCATTATCACTCACCAATTCTGATAATTTCAGTTATGAAGTCGAAACAGTTACTGGTGGAACAAATCAAAACATTGGACTTGTTGTAAAGACTGGTTCAACGGCTAATGGAGTATGGTTCGCTTACTCTAATTCAACTTCCAAATGGGAAGGTGGAATGGGTGGCTCATCATTTAGTAACACTTCAATCGGTTTTACTGGTGGAATGAAAGTCAAGATTGTTCGTGAAGATGGAACAACAAGCATATATGTTGATAATACACTTATAAAATCAACTTCACACACTTTAACTGGTACATTCCAAGTCGGACATTACACTAATAGTGGAAGAGTCCAATATGTGGATAATATCAAAATCAAACGATTATAATGTTTCAATGATTAAATCTTTGATACGAATGTAACGGTTTGACCCAGTATGGAACTCTACTTGTGTTGGTAGGGATACAGAGTGTGTTCCACTACCGATTAGTACATCATTGATATATAATGTTCCTGTTCCGTTTCTCCATTCAATACGGAAATGGTCGCCAACATTAACAGTTCTATCTGTGACTGTTGAACAGACTTGAATTTTGTGACTTGATGTTGCATTATTTACTCCTGCATTCGGTGTGCTACCATTGGAATAGATAAACTGGATTAAACCTTGTCCGTTAATTTCTGTAACTGTAAATTCTAATGCGAACCAACCATTTAATTTCTCTTTACCTATAATCCTTTGGTAACTACTTGCATTACCGAATTTCCACCCATCAGAGTTAAACCCATAAATGCTTCGACCGGAAACACCAGATGGGACACTAAAGTAATCTTCAACACTATTAGATGTACAATCATTAAAGTAATGAACATCCCTGATACTGTATGTTTTTGTGAATAACCCGCACTCCGCTTTTATATATAAATCACCAACACCATTTCCAAAGTAATATTCATACTTATAAATTTAATCTACAAAATTTTTTTAGGAGTTGTTCCCAATGAAAAAAGAAGAATTCTGTGATGGCTGCTGCTATCGTAGAACATGTAATCATGACCTTGAAAAATGCTGCTACCTTGTACAAAGAGAATGTTTACTCAAACAGAAAAAAATAGAATAAGGATGTAATATATTATGCCAAGGAATACGAATTGTAAAATAATCCATCATGAACCTGATTGGACACCTAATAATTATGAAATCAGTTTCAACCCCTCACAGATTCCCAGTAATATTCAAACGGAATCCAGTGACAGTTTGCAGAAAAGATTACAGAAATTAATGCCTTTATCCTCAAGGATTCATGTTAATTTATCAACTACTGAATTTAGTGAAAAAAATGACCTGGAAATCCATACTTGTTTAAAAGTGAATGGTAAGGATGTGAATTTATTATGAAAATACATGGAAGTTATGTGTTTAAACAGAAAGATAAGATACTCCTAACTGGGAATAATATTATAACCCTATTAGGTGAATCTTTTTTTATGAATCGTGCTGTTAATCAACATTTTGACCCAATACAATATATTGTGTTAGGTTCCAGTAATAGCAGGCCTAAAAAATCTGATGTAAACCTTGGAAATTTAACTGTGAAAAAACAAGTTGAATCAGGTGTTGATCTAACAAATAAGAAAATCATTCTAAAAGCTACCTTTGAAGCAGGTGAAGTATTAGGCACATGTGAAATAGGTGTAGCGAATGATGATATATTAATCAGTCATGATATTTATGAGAAAATGACCAGTACATTCCTGGAGGATAGTATTGGTACTGTTGATGTAGAGTATACTTTCGAATTAACAACAGGAAGTATCCGTAAAGACTTCAATAAGGTAGTTGATAAGGATTACACTTATTGGATTGCAGAGCCAAGTCTTGTTGTTGGTGTAACTGAGAAAGATACAAATTGTGGTCTTAGAAGTGTAAGTAGTATTGATGAAGTGGAATCTGTTATCGGTTCTTATTATTATAGTCTCAGTACTAAAAACTTGTATATTCATACTACACGTAATAGTAACCCTAATCTTGAGAATATTATCATAGAAACAAAATAATAAATGGTAAGGTGTATATAGATGGTTAATTGTGAACCTAAATATAGGAATTTAAACAGGATACAAAGTTTCAGTGAACAAATGTATCCTACTGTGGAATTATTCAGGCAAATCTGCCAAAACGATGAATACCTGAAACAACAATTGGAAGAATTAGGATATTTAAGTCCTCCAGCAGTACGTAAAAGATTCAATCCAATACCAATTGACCCTAAAGTCAGTTATGGTTTCATGGAAACAACAGATAATACAATAATCTTTGATACTGATACTAATAAATCAGTTACCATTGACTTTAATGATGATAGTTTAATTGACAGGGATAAGTCAAGTGCAGTTATTGCACATTATGTTGATACTGATACTGGAACTATTGTTGACCAGGCAGTCCTACCGAATACTCCTGGAGAATTGGACCAGACAGTTAAGAATTGGACAGTAAACAATCAGATTAACACTCACTGGTATGTTGGTTATGATAAAAATGAAACTTACCAGGTTAGGCCTAATTGGATTAAAGACCCTAAACTATCAGAGATTCCATCAGTCTGCAGAGCACAAACATTCACCGTACCAGAGGGGAAAGGCGGAACCCTTGAAGCAGTTAGCATTCACTTAGCAAATAACGGTACTGTTTGGGGAAGTTGGGGAAGTGCTTTAACAGTCCAATTATGGAAAACCAAAACAGTTACCGTACCAAAAATGAACTGGGATAACCGTACTAAAACTAATACTCCAGCTGGAGGTAATGAAAATATATCATGGCCTGATGGTAACCCTTATACTCCTATAGCGGAAACTACTTTTGACCCATCAAAAATTGAACCAGGATTTGTATCAATTGCATTCCCACAACCTCCAAGATTAGAAGAAGGAGAATCATATGCATTAATATTCATGTCCCCTCTCTCAAATTGGAGTCATTGTCCAAGAGTTGGAGGATGGGGCCGTAACTGTGTCAATAGTAAATACATGCAGGGAGATGCATTCTTCAGTAACAATAATGGCCGTACATGGGAAAGATACGGACGTAACGATTTAAAAGTAGAATACTATCTCGGCCGTTTAACCCCATCCGATTTCGCATTCCAATTAAACATACGC
>Ga0247611_10002450_pt1 | contig 29878 bp, 28 predicted proteins | sample 177DNAGHGhighgp2_FD_192422 | JGI IMG/M metagenome (GOLD analysis project Ga0247611, IMG submission 192422) | Sheep rumen microbial communities from Palmerston North, Manawatu-Wanganui, New Zealand - 1770 DNA GHGhigh gp2 | ecosystem: Host-associated > Mammals > Digestive system > Stomach > Rumen... | reverse complement strand
GTTGGCACCTCCGGAGAAATAACGTTTCTCGAAAGGCAGGATTGAACTGTTGCCGTAAGGATAGGCGATGCCCAATCGTGCATGCAGCGCCAGTTGGTTGGTGGCATTGAAACGGAAGAGATGGGTGTAGTCAACATCAAACTTAATATACTGCGCATACGCTATATTTAATAAGGTGTACTGTCCGTCTTCATTCTGTTTGAAATGGAACATGTGGGATAGTCCGTTGAGCAGGTTACCGGCAGTCTCTATATTGGTCTTCACCGCATCAATACCATCGTTATAACTGAAGGCAAAACCTATCTTCATGATAAACAGGTCTTCATAGTTATAGCGCAGGATAGCGTTACGGTTGGTGACATCGTCCAGATAGTCTTCCTTGAATTTCTGACTGATCCAAGGCATGTTCACATAGTTCAGGTCGAGCACATCAAAACCATAAGTCGTATGCTTCACCGGTTGCGTCCAACGGTATCGCCATGAAGTAGAGAAAACACGTCTGTGGAACTCAGGACGGTTCTGAAGGTTATAACTGACTGCCAGCTGTGATGTGGCCGGCCTTTTCCGCTTGAACTCTTTCGACAAGAATGGTGCCATGAAACGCGGAAACTCCAGTCGTGCCTCAACACCATATTCCTCGTAGTTGCTATTCTCGTATCCTTCCAGTCCGGTGATGGCTTCGAAGGCTGCACGTAACTCGATGCTCAGCAACTCAGACCCACGAAAGAGGTTTCTGTTCTGATAGGTCAGCGAAGCAGCCGCACCAAGGTCGCCAGCCGTATTGGTACCCTCTGGTTGGAAAGAAATAGAATTAGGTTTGTTGGTTGACAGCTGAATATGACAATCCAGCTCGCGGTTCAAGAGTTCGCTCTCCCTCGTACTATCAACAGCATTGCTGTCGGCTAACTCTGTAAATCCGATATTGGTAAACCTGACAATACCCAGTTTACCAAAATTATTGTAGGTTTTCTGCAGGTTGGTAGAACTATAATACGAGCCTGGTTCCAAAGTCGTATTGTTGACGAGTACACTTTCCCGCAACGGCACTTCACTGGAGTCGTTTGACAAATAGTCAACCTGTCGGATGCGATAACGCGGGTGGTCGGTCTCAGGAGCATTGCTGTTTGCACGATAACGCAACAGATGCAGGGTGACATCGATATCGCGGGAACCCCGGACGCTGTCTGCTGTATATTGAATAAAATCCTTATGGAACCGATAGTAACCGCTGTCTGTCAGCAACTGGGTGATACGCTTTCGTTCGTTGTTGAGAGCCGGCACCGTAAAGGGGTCACCCGTTTGCAATCTTCGTCCTTTATCTTGGTCCAGAATCTGCTTGATTTGCGGATCGGCAATATCGTATGTCACACGGTTGATGAAGAAAGGCTCACCAGGACTCAGCCGATAGTTCACCCGTATTTTCTTTCCCTTCGTACGCGTTTTCAAATCTACGGCTGCATGCATATATCCTAAGTTCTGCATAGCCTGCTGCAAATCAGCACAGGAAAGTCGGGCTTGCAGAGTGTCAAATAAAACGGGTTCTTCACCAATGCGCTGCAGCAGACGGTTAATCCATTTCGTGCTGTCCTTGCCTGCAGCAGAATACACGCCCAATGGTATCTTGAACACAGAAAACCATTTCGAATTGGCTTTTTGACGGATATACGGTTCCAGAGCTGCCACATCGAAACCCTTGACGTCTGACGTGATACTCACACGATCGAGTAAGTATTCGTTTTCTGGCACAAACTTCGTGGACGAGCATGCTGACAGCAATACCAGTCCCAAAGGTATGATGATGCGATATAGGTGTTTCAATGTCGTGATTTTGGTGCAAAGGTAATATTTTAATGTATATTTCTCAGAAAATAAAGAAGATTTTTTGCTTAATGGTCACTTATTTGTACCTTTGTACTCATGTTATCAAAGAATCAGGCAAAACTGATCCGTTCATTGGAACAGAAAAAGAACCGCGAACGCGAAAGACTCTTCGTAGCTGAGGGGCCTAAAGTGGTGGGCGACCTGCTTGCCGCTGGCTTTAAGGCACGCATCCTGCTCGATGACGAGGAGGAAGTTCGCAAGGTAAGTTTCCTGCAACATCCACAAGGGGTGCTGGCCGTCTTTGAAATGAAGCCGGAGCATTCAGGAAAACCCGACAATCCGGAATCTCAGCTATACCCGGCGCACACATTGGCACTTGCTCTTGACGGCATTCAGGATCCTGGCAATCTGGGTACCATCATCCGCATCGCCGACTGGTTTGGCATTGAAACGATTTACTGTTCGAAAGGAACGGCTGACGTCTATAATCCAAAGGTTGTTCAAGCCACGATGGGCAGCATCGCCAGGGTGAATGTTGTCTATACGGATTTGGCAGAATTGATAGATCGTCTTCCTGAGGATACGCCCATCTACGGTACACTCCTTGATGGTGAGAATATCTATGAGCAGACTTTGAGCACTCACGGACTCATTATCATGGGCAATGAAGGAAATGGTATCTCGCCTGCAATCCGGAAAAAGATAACCCATAAACTACTGATTCCCAACTTTAACACCAACCCAAAAGGTGCCGACTCGTTAAATGTTGCCATTGCTACGGCTATCACATTAAGCGAAATAAAGGGGCACCAACCCATTGAGCAATCATACAATACTAACAATTAAAATGCTCCTCCCCTGAGAGGAGCAGGAGACAGACTTTATGAAAGTACTATTTATAGACAGAGACGGAACATTGATTGAGGAGCCGCAAGATGAACAGATTGACTCTTTTGAGAAACTGAAATTCACACGCGGTGTGTTCAAGAACTTGCGGTTCATCCGCGAACAACTCGATTTCAAATTCGTGATGGTGAGTAACCAGGATGGATTGGGAACAGACTCGTTTCCTGAAGATACGTTCTGGCCTGTTCACAACTTCATTCTTCAGACGCTGGAAGGCGAAGGCATCACTTTCGACGAGCAGCTCATCGACCGCCATTTCCCTGAAGACAATTCTCCGATGAGAAAACCTGGCACCGGCATGCTGACTGCCTATATGAATAATGAGGAATACGACCTTGCCAACAGCTACGTCATCGGCGACCGCGATACCGACCGCCAGTTGGCTGAAAACCTTGGTTGCAAGGCTCTGATTCTCGGTCAAGACGGAATGACGTGGGATAAAATTGCTGAGATACTCTTTGCTGGCGAAAGGACTGCAGAAGTGAAGCGCACAACGAAGGAAACAGATATTTATGTACATCTGAACCTCGACGGCACAGGTAAAACGGACATCTCTACTGGCTTAGGATTCTTCGACCACATGTTGGAACAGATTGGCAAACACGGTATGATGGACCTGACCATCCACACGAAAGGCGACCTGGAGGTTGACGAACACCACACCATCGAAGATACGGCACTGGCATTAGGAGAATGTATCTTGCAGGCATTGGGCGACAAACGAGGTATTGAGCGCTACGGATACACGTTGCCGATGGATGACTGTCTGTGCCAGGTAGCTCTTGACTTCGGGGGGCGTCCCTGGCTGGTTTGGGATGCAGAGTTCCATCGCGAAAAAATTGGCGAGATGCCTACGGAGATGTTCCTGCATTTCTTCAAGAGTCTGAGTGATGCAGCAAAGATGAACTTGAATATCAAGGCGGAAGGCGACAACGAACACCATAAGATAGAAGGTATCTTCAAGGCGTTGGCACGTGCGCTGCGTATGGCTGTCAAACGAGACATCTACCACTACGAACTACCATCCACAAAAGGGATGCTATAAAACCTACCCCCTCCCAAAGGAGGGGTTTTTCATTAGAGTTTATACCGATGTTTCTTTGTTGCGGGCTGGGGCGTACTGGCACCCGATCCACCACCGATTCCAAAGGAGCCGGCACCTGCTGCCACACCACGATACTGGTCGTAACGACGACGGATGCTGTTGACATAATCCACCGTTTCGGTAGAACGCATATATCCGTATTTCACCACAGGGTCGCTATAATAACGAGCATCCATCAACAACAGCATATAATGAGACACATCGCTCCATCGATAGGCGTTGCCGCCATGCTTACGCGCCAAAGCCATCGCATCACGAACATGTCCTGAACCACCATTATAACTTGCCAACACGAAGTTCAGACGTTCCTCACGACTGGGTACATCCTTGAAATCATTGCTGAGCATTGCCATATAACGCGCTGCTGCAGAGATGTTTGGCTCAGGCTGAAACAGTTGGTCACCACTGATACCTAAACGGGAACCTGTTGACGGCATAATCTGCATCAGTCCGCAGGCTCCTGCCCATGATTTTGCCTTCGGATCGAAACACGACTCCTGATAGCACTGTGCTGCCATCAGACGCCAGTCGATACCGACCACACCTGAATATTTCTTGAAATAGCCGTCATAGTTGGAGATGACACCACCACTACTGTCGAGTACTGGTGCATAAACATGGCGGGTGATACTCTGGGCCGAGAAGATATAACTCTCGCGCTGCTTTACCTGTGCTATCATTTCAGGCTTATACCAGTGGTTCAGCGTGTCGGCAAGTTCCTGATTGTCAGCCGTCACCGCCCATTGCACACCGGCCTTCTCGTCACCGGCACCACAGGAGAGTAGTCCGTTGGCTTTCTCTAACGTCTTAGGCAAGGGATAAACGATGATATCAGCATCGCCTCGCTTCAAACGGTTAATCATCTCTGTGGTATCTGTACATAGTTCTACACGGAGCGTCACACCAATCTCACGGGCAAATTTTTCACACAACAGATATTGTACACCCATCCCATGACCGTGATAGTCGTAATAGGTTTCCGGACCAGACATCGTAAGCATAATCATCTCACCATTGGCAATGATATCGTCAAGGGTGAAAGTGGTGGTTGTATCTTCTTCGGCACGATCTTCACCCATCACGGTTCCCCAGGGGGTCATCTTGGGTTCCTCCTTCGTGGAGCAAGCCACAAACACCACAGCCAAGCAACAGGCAAAGAGCCATTTCATAGGATAATTATTCATTTATCATTCACAGATACGAGCTAATTGACCACAAAAGTACAACAAAGTTTGCACATTAGCATGAAAAAGCTTAATTTTGCGACAGAATTTAAGTTTTATAAACTCAACAGCATCATATAACACATCAAATATGTTACGAATAGCAGTACAATCAAAAGGACGTCTCTTTGATGATACCATGAACCTGCTGGCTGAAGCAGACATCAAGGTGAGTGCCAGCAAACGCACCCTTCTGGTGCAGTCATCCAACTTTCCATTGGAAGTTCTTTATCTACGAGACGACGATATTCCACAGAGTGTAGCCAATGGAGTGGCCGATATTGGAATTGTCGGCGAAAACGAATATGCCGAACGAGGCGAAGATGCACAGATTATCTCGCATCTCGGATTCAGCAAATGCCGTTTGTCACTTGCTATTCCGAAAGAGTATAAATATACGGGACTGGAATGGTTTAACGGCAAAAAAATCGCCACCTCGTATCCGAATATCTTGCGCAACTTCATGAGCAAGAAAGGCATCAAGTCTGATATACATGTCATCACCGGCAGCGTGGAAATCAGTCCAGGTATTGGACTCGCCGACGGTATCTTCGACATCGTCAGCTCTGGCAGCACGCTTGTGAGCAACAACCTCCGAGAGGTGGAAGTGGTCATGAAAAGCGAGGCACTCCTGATTGCCAATTGGAAACTGGATGAGGAAAAGCACCAGATTCTCAACGAGATGCTGTTCCGTTTCGAAGCTGTGCGTTCGGCTCAAGACAAGAAATACGTCATGATGAATGCACCGAAAGACAAAATTCAACAAATCACGGAGGTGCTCCCAGGTATTAAAAGTCCAACGATTATCCCATTGGCCGACGAAGCGTGGTGCTCCATCCACACAGTACTCGACGAAAAACGTTTCTGGGAAATTATCGGCAAGCTAAAGGATTTAGGGGCACAGGGAATCCTCGTTACCCCGATTGAGAAAATGATATTATAGCCTCCACTCCCTATATAATAAGGAGTAATTAGATAAAATGATGAACATTTACAGATATCCGAAGAAGGAAGAATGGAAGGAGATTACGGAGCGTCCGCACTTGGACGTTTCGCAACTCAATAAGACAGTAGAAAATGTGCTGGCTGATATCAAAGCGAACGGCGATGCAGCAGTAAAGCACTATGAGCAACTTTTCGACCATGTGAATTTAGAATCGCTTGCCGTATCTGAAGTTGAGATGCAGGAAGCTGAAAAAATGGTCGGAGATGAGTTACGACATGCTTTGGAGTTAGCTCACGACAACATCTCAAAATTCCATTCCTCACAGGCTTTTGAGAGTCGTCGTATCGAAACCTGTAAAGGTGTGGTCTGCTGGCAGAAAAGTATTGCAATAGAAAAAGTTGGCTTGTATATTCCGGGAGGAACAGCGCCGCTGTTTTCGACCGTGCTTATGCTGGCAACTCCGGCCAAGATAGCAGGCTGCAAGGATATCGTACTCTGCACCCCACCCGACCGTCAGGGAAAAGTGAACCCAGCCATCTTGGTCGCTGCTCGCATCGCAGGCGTCAGTCAGATTTTCAAAGCGGGAGGTGTACAAGCTATCGGAGCGATGGCCTACGGTACAGAGAGCATTCCGAAAGTGTATAAGATTTTCGGACCAGGAAACCAATATGTAATGGCTGCCAAACAGCAAGTGAGTCTTCACGATGTCGCCATTGATATGCCAGCAGGACCATCTGAGGTATGCGTGATTGCCGATGACACAAGTCGTGCTGACTTTGTAGCAGCCGACTTATTAAGTCAGGCTGAGCACGGCATCGACTCACAGGTTATACTAATCTCATTATCAGAACAATTTATCAAACTTGTTCAAGATGAAATTGAAAAGCAGTTAGCACTATTACCGAGAAAAGAAATGGCAGCCAAAGCACTCGAAAATTCAAAACTCATATTGGTAAAAGATGCTGATGAGGCGATGGCATTGAGCAATGCATACGCACCTGAGCACCTGATTATTGCAACAGAAAACTATAATGAATTGTCTGAAAAAGTAATCAATGCCGGTAGCGTCTTCTTAGGCAAATATGCTTGTGAAAGTGCAGGCGACTATGCCAGCGGCACCAACCACACACTGCCCACTCACGGCTATGCCCTCGCTTACAATGGTGTGAACCTGGACAGCTATAACCGTAAGGTTACTTTCCAGCATCTTAACGAAGAAGGAATCCGCACGATCGGAAAAGCAGTGGAGCTGATGGCAGAAAACGAACAGTTGGAAGCACATGCGAACGCAATGAGATTAAGAAGATTCCTAATTGTCAAATCGTAAAATTGTCAAATTGTGAAATCAATAGAGCAACTTATCCGCCCAAACATACTGGCATTGGCACCGTATAGCAGCGCACGCAATGAATATAGCGGTCACACGGCACGCGTTTTCCTTGATGCCAATGAGAACCCTTACAACAAACCATTCAACCGTTATCCAGACCCACTGCAGGAGGAGTTGAAAGAACTGATAGCAAAGGTAAAGGACATCAAGCCTAATCAGATATTCCTGGGCAACGGATCCGACGAAGCTATCGACTTGGCTTATCGCTGTTTCTGTCAGCCACGAATCGACAATGTGGTAGCCATCGAACCTACTTATGGTATGTATAAAGTTTGTGCCGACATCAACGATGTGGAATACCGTCCTGTACTACTCGATGAAAAATACCAGATAGAGGCTGCCAAGCTACTGTCAGCCTGTGATGACCACACAAAGATTATCTGGATCTGCAGCCCAAACAACCCAACGGGCAACAGCATCAACCGCACAGCTATTGAGGAGGTGATTAGTCGTTTTGAAGGCATCGTCATCGTTGATGAAGCTTATTCCGACTTCTCACAGGTGCGTCCATTCCGACTCGATTTAGCAAAATATCCCAACCTCATCGTCCTCAATACGTTTAGTAAGGCGTGGGGATGTGCTGCCATCCGTTTGGGAATGGCTTTCGCCAGTCCCGATATCATTGCTATATATAATAAGGTGAAATATCCGTATAACATCAATTTGCTGACACAGCAGCAGGCGATGGAGGCCCTGAAGTCACGTTATGATGTTGATGACTGGGTGCGCGTGCTCAAACAGGAGCGCAGCCGCATGATATCTGCTTTCAACGACCTGCCCATCTGCCTGAAGGTCTATCCTACCGATGCCAATTTCTTTTTAGCAAAGATGACTGATGCCCAGGCTATCTACGACTACTTGGTGGAACGAGGCGTCATCGTGCGTAACCGCACCAGAGTGAGCCTCTGTCAGAATTGCCTGCGCATAACCATCGGCAACAAGTCTGAAAACAACGAATTGTTGGCTGCATTGCGACAAATCTAACTTTTTTCTACTTTTTTTGCAAAAAAGTTATCAAAACGTTTGCTCTTTCCGAAATAAAGTGTAACTTTGCAACCGAAAATAAGGTAAGAGTAATTTTTCATGGATTTATAACCAACAAAAAGTAAAAAGATTATGAAAGCAACAGAAGTTGTAGAGAATCTGAAACAGAGATTCCCCAATGAGCCGGAGTACATTCAGGCAGTAAGTCAGGTATTAGGAACTATCGAGGAAGAGTACAACAAGCACCCCGAGTTTGAGCGCTACAATCTCATCGAGCGTCTTTGCATCCCCGACAGACTGATACAATTCCGTGTAACATGGGTTGACGACAAGGGTAACGTACAGACAAACATGGGTTATCGTATCCAGCACAACAACGTGATTGGCCCGTACAAAGGAGGTATTCGTTTCCACGCAAGTGTAAACCTTTCCATCCTGAAGTTCCTCGCTTTCGAGCAGACTTTCAAGAACTCGCTGACAACCCTTCCAATGGGTGGTGCCAAAGGTGGTTCCGACTTCTCTCCACGTGGCAAGTCTGCCAACGAGGTGATGCGTTTCTGCCAGGCTTTCATGTCTGAATTGTATCGTCACATCGGTCCTGATGAGGATGTACCCGCAGGCGACATCGGTGTAGGCGGTCGCGAGGTTGCATATATGTTCGGTATGTACAAGAAGCTCACCCACCAGTTCCAGGGTGTGCTCACAGGTAAGGGCCTGGAGTTCGGCGGTTCACTCATCCGTCCTGAGGCAACTGGTTATGGTAATGTTTACTTCCTGTTGAACATGCTGAAAACCAAGAATATTGACATCAAGGGAAAGACTGTTCTCGTCAGCGGTTCTGGTAACGTAGCACAATACACGATGGAGAAACTCATCCAGCTTGGTGCTAAGCCTGTTACCTGCTCCGACTCCGATGGTTACATTTACGATCCAGATGGTATCGACCGCGAAAAGCTTGACTTCATCATGGAACTGAAGAATATCGAGCGCGGACGTATCAAGGAATATGCAGAGAAATACGGTGTGAAATATGTAGCAGGAGCTAAGCCTTGGTTCGAGAAAGCTGACATTGCACTTCCTTCTGCAACCCAGAACGAAATTAATGGTGAGGCTGCACAGGCATTGGTTGACAATGGTGTAATCGCTGTCAGCGAAGGTGCCAACATGCCTTCTACCCCAGAGGCTATCAAGATCTTCCAGGATGCTAAAATTCTCTACGCTCCTGGTAAGGCAGCCAATGCTGGTGGTGTAGCAGTGTCAGGTCTGGAAATGAGTCAGAACTCTGAACGTCTGCACTGGAGCCGCGAGGAAGTTGACCAGAAACTGAAGGACATCATGTTTGACATCCACAGCAACTGTGTGAAGTACGGAACCGATGCCGACGGATATGTCAACTATGTCAAGGGTGCCAATGTTGCCGGTTTCCTGAAGGTAGCACGTGCCATGATGGCTCAGGGAATTGTATAACCCTCACAAATAAACAATGCAAACACGTTATAAGACGCTCCTTCATGGAGCGTCTTTTTTTATTGTGAATGAGAGGACTACAATAACCTTTTTCCATGTTTTTTTGGTTCTTTGCCAAATTTACACTAACTTTGTCATCGAAACAAAGATGATGTGTACCAAAGAGTGGCGCAAGAGAAATATCAAATATCAAAATATAAAACAATGAGTAAGATTAAAACTATCGGTATTCTGACATCGGGCGGTGATGCGCCTGGCATGAATGCAGCCATACGTGCGGTGACACGCGCTGGTATTTACAACAATTTTACCATCAAAGGTATCTACCGTGGCTACGAGGGACTTATCCACGATGAAGTGAAAACCTTTACCACTGAAGATGTGAGTGGTATCATCACAAGAGGCGGCACCATACTGAAGACGGCCCGCAGCAAGGAGTTTATGACCAAAGAGGGTATGCAGAAAGCCTACGAAACCTGTCAGAAAGAGCAGATTGACGCACTGGTGGTTATCGGAGGTAATGGCTCGCTGACTGGAGCGTTGAATTTCGGTATGGAATTCAATTTCCCTGTGGTAGGATTGCCAGGCACCATCGACAATGATCTCTATGGAACCGATGCAACCATCGGCTATGATACGACGATGAACACCATTATGGAGTGTGTGGACCGTATTCGTGACACCGCCAACTCACACGAACGCATCTTCTTCGTTGAGGTGATGGGACGTGATGCCGGCTTCTTAGCACAGAACTCAGCCATTGCCTGTGGTGCGGAGGCAGCCATCATCCCAGAGGAGATGACAGAGGTGGACCAGTTGAAGGAATTCCTCACGCGTGGCATCCGCAAATCGAAGAAGTCGTGTATCGTCATTGTATCAGAGAGTCCGAAGTGTGGCGCCCTCTACTATGCCGACCGTGTAAAGAAAGAGTTCCCGGAGTTTGATGTACGTGTATCCATCCTGGGACACCTGCAGCGTGGGGGTTCACCTTCAGCCCGCGACCGCATCCTGGCCAGTTGGATGGGTATGGCAGCTGTGGAAGCCATCATGCAGGGGCAACGTAACGTGATGATCGGTATCCGCAATAGCGATCCCGTCCTCGTCCCATTCTCCGAATGTATCCGTACGGACAAAGCCGTTGACAAGCGTCTCATCAGAGTACTCAACGAACTAAGCATTTAAACGCTAGCCAAGGTACGGTGAAGTTCCAGACTGTGGTATGAAAAATACCAACGTCTGGTACTTTTTTATGTATTGTTACCACAACAGGCGAGTGATACCTACAACTTCAAAGAACATCGCGATACCAAGGTGGATGATGAGTCCGCCCCATAGATGGTGGGTGCGCCAAGCAAGGATTCCAAGGATGTAACCACCGACAACAGAAGAGCACAATTCCAGGTCGGGCTTGCCCAGATGAATACACATATACGTCAGCGCCATCGGTAGTACCGCCCGGCATCCTAACCAGCGTGACAAGCCAATGACCAATGCACCACGAAACATTCCTTCGACACCGATAAAGTCGTTGGCATAGAATAGTTCGAACAGCCCTATCAGCTGCCAACGTTCCCACCCCATCGCACCATCAAAATAGGCGATGTTCATCTTCGGATAGTAGTTCAGGAATTGGGGAGTGAAAGACACATAGAGGAACAAAGGTATCAATAGTACGTAGATGAGTGCATAAACGCGTAGATATTTTGAAGAACGCTTCAATCCGAAAATCCCAAACCGTCCTTCTGTAAGTTTGCGGAACAGGCAGAGCATCAGGACAATGAACACAGAACGGAACAGAAATGAACCTACCAACTGCAAGTATTGTTTGTCCTTAACCCAAAAGCCAAGTTCATTGGCCCACCTTATATAATAATGGAAGCCCTGTCCTCCTCCATCGATGAACAACAGTACGACAGGAAATATCCATACCTGCCATCGACGCAGGCGCCACAGCTCGTGATGCATAGCCAGCGATGGCACCAGTACAAGAAAATACATCGTGATATAGACCAACGGAATTCGGATTATCGATGTACCGTCATCGTAAGACGATGACAAGAAGATGCCATAAAAATCGAAGACTGTTTGCGCAACTATCACCGATACGGCAAGCACCAACGCATAGAGGTATTTGGTCCATAGGAAATCTTTTCTGATGAAGGCTGCTATATCGCCGAAAAAAGCTCCGATTTCACGCAACAAAGTTCCCTTTTTCACAAACATGTGCCACCAACCGAAGTGTTTCCGATGATGGCGATACTCCAAATCACGTTCCATCTTGTAGGCCTCACGCTCAAAATACAGGTCGTAGTAGGATTTCATGAAATCGCGACACTTGGCATACCGCCACAACCATTCGATGCAGTACCATAATGTGAAACCGATATACAACATCTCACGCTGCTGCAGAGTATGGATATATTCGTGATTTTTGTTCACCTCGCTCATCTGCCCTTTGTCGCTTCTCGCAAAGATGATGCCGAAGATGTTGGTAGCATAGAAACTACCGAACGGGAAGTATTTGTTATAGATGATTTTCATCCTATACAGGCATATTAACCGGGATCAGCCTCCGTGAATTCAAACGGGTGCCAAACGGGTTCGAATATAAGTTCATTTGCTACACTGGCATGAACAATGCGTACAGTTTCATCTTTACTGCCAAAGCCGTTGATTTCCTCTGTGTGTCCCTCACGAATACCTTCCTCATTGACAACAGGACTGCATTTGACTATATAGCTGACCAAACCATCATTCACAACAACACAATAATTGGTATGTAAAAAATCATTGTTATAGAACACCACTTCTTTCCCTGTCCAAGGAGCACCTTCTTCGGGCTGTACGCGGAACGGTCCATTGAACTGATGCATTGCATCCAAGATGGCGACAGCCTGCATATCAGACTTAAAGGGAGCAAAAACCGTATATTCGCGAATGACGGCAGGATCAGCAGATGTAGCAGGTTTACGCAAACAAAGCATCGTATATGGCTCACCATCAAAATGAACCAGCGCATACTCTGTATATCCCTGTGTGCTGGCTTGATACCACTCATCTTCAGCAAACCATTGATAGCGGAAGTCTTCAATCTGAACTTTGTCAGGATGGTGTTGCTGACCGTCCCAGGAATAGACATGGGTCAGCGTGGGACAACCGGGCTGGTAATATTCATATATATAGAAATCCGTTCCTTTGATGGGTAGCGTCCATCCAAGAGTCGCGCCTGGTGACTTTTTGAATGTTTCAACCGGAGATTGTGCGGGGGTCAGCGTCTGCGTCTTTGGATCATAGTCATACCAACAGAGCAGATTGGTCACAGGATCATGCTGTTCATACAGACTGACAGCAAAGACACGATGTCCGTTTTTGCATTTCCACACACAGGTTTCCACCTGGTCGATATCGGTTTGTGACGCCAAATCCGCAAAACCATTCCTACGGTCAACGAGTACTCGCCAGTCGTCGGGGTCTTCATACTGGTCACCGTCCTTCAGTTTGGCCCCGTGCTTCAACACTTGCTGAACCGACCAAACCGGCCACGCTTTACTGAAAGCAGAGAGCAGCGTCATAATATTAGGGGCTTGGCCTCCGTTCTTCACAATAATCTTCTTCTGTCTCCATCCTTTACTGATATCAGAATTCGAAACGAACGACTGTGCCGGCATCGTTATACTACAAGCAAACAGCAAAATAAAAAACAAAGACTTCTTCATGACTATGATTGTTTAAGATTTATATGTCATATTGATTGGCAAAGATAATACTTTTCAGAAGTCAGAGAAAATAAAATTCAAATTATTTTGTTTTGCACACGTTATTTATTAAATTTGCAGCGATATATTCACAAAAATATGGCAGAGCATAACGACTTGGGCAAATGGGGCGAAAACGCTGCAGCAGAATACCTGCAACGAAAAGGACTTACCATCCTTGAGCGCGACTGGCATTCCGGCCATCGCGATATTGATATCATTGCACAAGATGGCGACACCATCGTATTTGTCGAAGTGAAGACTCGGCGCAACCGGTTGTTTACTAATCCCGAGCAGGCTGTTGACTACCGAAAGATACGAAACTTGTCGTTAGCCATGAACCACTATGTGAAATTCAAGCATTTGAACAACGATCTGCGTTTCGACATTATCACAGTTGTGGGAACAGGTGAAGGAAAACCAGAGATACAACATATAGAGGATATAAGACTTTTCTGAATATTGCAAACAGCAGTAACGATTATAAACAAAATTATAAATACAAGCAAATGGGAAAATTAGTAATCAATTCGTATGACGAATTCGCAGCCCATCTGGGTGAAGACCTGGGTGCATCGGAATGGCTGCAAGTAGATCAGGAACGCATCAACCTCTTTGCAGATGCCACACTCGACCATCAGTGGATTCACGTAGATGTAGAACGTGCCAAGGAAGAGAGTCCATACAAGAATACGATCGCTCACGGATACCTGACGCTTTCACTCCTACCCTACATGTGGAATCAGATTATTGAAGTAAACAATATCAAGATGCTGGTCAACTATGGTATGACAGATATGCGTTTCGGACAACCTGTAATCACAGGATCACGTGTTCGTTTGGTCACCAAGCTGCACAACATTCAGAATCTGCGTGGTATCTGCAGGGCAGAAATCAAGTTTGCTATCGAGATTGAAGGTCAACGCAAACCTGCTTTAGAAGGTATTGCATCATTCCTCTATTATTTTAATTGACCAAACACAAGGGATGAATCTTTGTGTGCATGAAGGAAAATTAACCAATAGCAATTGATTATGAAAAAGATTATAACCATGATTTGTATTGCAGCAGCAATATGCTTAACAAGCTGCAAGGACAAGGCTGTCGACACACAGTCAGTTGAAAAAGATGCTGTTGCATTGTTGCAGGAAGACCTTGACAATAATGATGCCAAACAGATGATTATCGATTTAGGGAATGCCGCCACGGAGTTGATGGATCTGTCAAAAACAGATGCGGACAAAGGCAAAGAACTCTTAGAAAAGGTCCAAACATTCCTGAAAACCCACGAAACAGACATCAACAAACTGGGACGAGACGAACCTAAACTTGCTCCTATGGTTGAAAAGATTAAAAAGATGGATGTTGATGCTGTTTCAAAAATGAAAGACCATTTAAAATAACAACTATTATTAATTGATTAAGCAGGAAACAAAAGGTAAATTGGGATTGTAAGTAATTGAAAAATATGAATTAATTAAAAAGCTCACGATAACTCGTGAGCTTTTTAATTCTATCTAATTCTGTCTGCCGATCGCACCAGTTTCTCATCCGCAATAATTGCTTTGCGCGCCATAAATTGCAAGATGACTGCCACCAATGGCAAACAAACTGCAAAAGCGGGGTGGAAGGTTGTATTCTCAATACCCTGCACGTAGCAATAAATTGCAGCGAGCACATACCATACTAAAAGCAAGAAAATATTGATTCCACAAAGTTTTACTTGCTTCTTGCGATTCTTGAAGGCAAAAATAGCCCATAAAGAAATCGGACATGTCAGCAACAGCACAAAACACAAGGAAAGTGCCCACGTAAAGACTCCCTTTCCAACGGGTCCAAAGTTTGTCATCACCGTATTGACTCCCATCCCTGTTGGCACAAAAGCACCAATAGGCAACATCAAGCAACCGACGACAGCCAATAACGCCAGAAAAAGGAAGATTGTTTGTTTACGTTGTATCATTGGAGTTCCTCGTTTTCCTTAGCAGGATCGCGCCAATAAACATTTCCCTCAATAAATTCCTGAGTAGCCATCAGTGTTGGCTTCGGCAATTTCTCGTAGTAACGTGAGATTTCAATCTGTTCACGGTTTTCGAATACCTCCTCCAAACTATCGTTGTAAGAAGCAAACTCAGCCAGTTTCTTACTCAAGTCACTCTTAATTTCCGAAGAAATCTGGTTGGCACGCTTGGAGATGATGACAACACTCTCATAGATATTACCAGTCTCTTCGCAGAGATCCATCAGATTACGGGTCACCGTATTCACGGGTGCTTTACTTTTCTTATAATCCATATAATGCTATTTGTTATTTGATTTTTCTAATTGTTTCAATTTGTCTTCACCTGTATAACGCTTGCATTTCTCAATATACTTCTCTGCGGTGGCACGCTCCTTGGAATCGGGAAACTCATTGATGAAACCGTAGCACTCATCTTCAGCTGCCTGATAACGGTCGAGTTTCTTCTCATCAATACTCATCTGTGCCAACTCATACTTGCTCTTCATTATTAAGATTGAGAAATCTTCACGTAAATCTGAATAAGGGTAGTCATTCAACGCATTCTGCGCAGTAATCACACATGCCTCATAGTTGTTGCCACCATACGTACAATTGCCAAAATAGGCCCCCATATCGTAATACAGTTTGGCAGACAAGTATTCTTTACGAACCAATTTGTCCTGTAATTGCATCAGGCGCTGCTGGGCAGTTCCTTTCAACTTGCCATCAGGAAACAAATCCAAGTATTCCTGGAAAGCAGCAATGGCAGAAATTGTCGGTGACTGGTCGAGTCTTGCTTCTGGAGTTCCTTTATACAAACTTTGTCCTGTGTAGAACGAAGCCATCTCTGCATATTGACCACGAGGATAGCTCTGGTAGTACTTTTTGAAAGTTTCTGCAGCAAGTTCATAATCGCCTACACCATATTCCGACATCGCCAGCATGTACAAACACTCCTGACCGTTGTCGGTACCTTTCAAATAGGTTACCAAATCCTGCAAAAGTGTAATTGCGTTGGAATATTTGCCACGCGCAAAACATTCCTTGGCATACTCGTACCGATAGGTAAAATCAGACGACTTATATACCTTGTTGAATTCATGGGCACATCCAGAAAAGATGAACACCATAGCTATGATTATAAAAAGCGACTTCTTCATACTGCACAAATAATCGTGCAAAATTACACATAATTCTATAAACAGCAAAATGCAACCAACGATTTTTAGCAAAAAATTGCGAAAACAAACCTATTATATAGACTTTTTTAGTAAATTTGCAGGGCAAAAAGTACTTGTTAAGCAAAAAATGAACTTCAAATTATCATCCGCATACCAACCTACTGGCGATCAACCCGAAGCAATCCAGCAGCTCACCGACGGTCTTCTTCGGGGTGATAAAGCACAAGTATTGTTAGGTGTGACAGGATCAGGAAAAACCTTCACTATAGCCAACGTGATTAAGAACGTGCAACGCCCCACCCTCATTCTCAGTCACAACAAAACTTTGGCAGCCCAATTATATCAAGAGATGAAGGGTTTCTTTCCCGACAATGCCGTAGAATACTACGTTAGCTACTACGACTACTACCAACCAGAAGCATACTTGCCATCGACAGATACGTATATCGAAAAAGATCTTGCGATCAATGATGATATCGACAGACTGCGCTTATCTGCCGTATCTGCCCTACTCTCAGGCAGGAAAGACGTCATCGTTGTTTCCTCCGTATCATGTATCTATGGTATGGGCGGTCCTGTTGCGATGGCGAATAGTGTCATCCATCTGCAGAAAGGACAAAAGCTTGACCGTAACAAGTTCTTGCGGAATTTGGTTGATGCACTTTATATACGCAACGATATGGATTTGCAACGCGGAAACTTCCGTGTGAAGGGAGACACGGTTGATATTGCGATGGCTTATAGCGACCATATACTGCGCCTCACCTGGTGGGACGATGAGATTGATGCCATTGAAGAGGTCGATGCAATTACTTATCACCGTTTGTCGGCGTTCGAAGCATACGAAATCTATCCCGCCAATCTGTTTGTTACCTCAAAGGAACAAACTGAGCGTGCCATTCGTGAAATACAGGATGACTTGCTCATACAGATTGATTTCTTCAAAGAAATCGGCGATACCATCAAGGCACAGCGAATCAAGGAACGTGTGGAATACGATATGGAGATGATCAAGGAGCTTGGCCACTGCTCTGGTATCGAGAACTACAGCCGATATTTCGATGGCAGAAAGCCAGGAGAACGGCCTTACTGTCTTTTTGATTTCTTCCCAGACGACTATCTGCTTGTCATTGATGAGAGTCACGTCAGTATTCCCCAGCTCAATGCTATGTATGGAGGCGACCGTGCCCGTAAGACCAATCTCGTGGAGTACGGATTCCGGCTGCCGGCAGCTTTCGACAACCGTCCTTTGCGATTCGAAGAATTCCACGATCTTATCAATCAGGTCATCTATGTTTCTGCGACTCCTGCCGACTACGAACTAGATGAAGCAGAAGGTATCGTGGTTGAACAAATTATACGACCAACCGGACTTCTCGATCCTGAGATAGACATCCGTCCGAGCGAGAATCAGATTGATGACCTGTTAGAAGAGATTCTTGTTCGCAGCGAACAAGATGAGCGCGTTTTGGTCACCACGCTTACCAAACGGATGGCGGAGGAGCTGACGGAGTATCTGCTGAACCACGATGTCCGCGCCAACTATATACACAGCGACGTCGCTACGCTTGACAGAGTACAGATTATGAATGACCTACGTGCTGGTGTCTATGATGTATTGGTTGGTGTCAATCTCCTGCGAGAAGGACTTGATTTACCAGAAGTTTCCCTTGTGGCGATTCTTGATGCCGACAAAGAGGGATTCCTGCGCAGTCATCGGTCATTGACTCAGACAGCAGGTCGTGCTGCCCGTAATGTAAACGGCAAAGTTATCATGTATGCTGACTCCATTACGGAGAGTATGCAGAAAACAATTGACGAGACCAACCGTCGCCGTATGAAACAGCTTCGCTACAATGAGGAGCATGGTATTACACCACAACAGATTGTCAAAGCCGTCACCTCGTCGCTACCTACCAAACACAGCGAAATAGCGACGCCGGACACCAATGTAGCTATTCATACAACCTTGCAGCCTAACGGCCGCTATGTATTACCAGAAGAGACAGGTACCTTTGCGGCTGATCCAATTGTTGAGCGCATGACTCCTGAGCAGCTTAATAAAGCTATTGAATATACAACAAAGCTGATGAAGGAAGCCGCCAAGAATCTTGACTTTCTACAGGCCGCCCAGTATCGCGATGAGGTTCTTCGTTTACAGGAACAATTAAAGCAGAAAGATTGAGGAAGTTGTCTTCAATCTTTCTGTTTTTGTCATTTCATTATTTTTTCCAAAACCGTGAAGTGATATCCTCAAAGGTATTGTCTTCAAGGCGACGATAGAGTCGTTGATTGGTGGTGGGCGACTTCAATGCTCCCAAATGTTTGATATATGGTCCCACTTTGATGTAATCGAAGTCCGTCTGATTGACTATAGAAGGAATCCGCAGGCGTCCACTATACCAGGCAACCTTAAAGGTCGGATATTCCTCGTGAATGTATTGCGCCAACAAGTTGACGGCTTTGGGGTCTGCATCACCGCCCATGAACGAGACACAAGTGATGTCATTACCAAACTCTGCTAAAAAATCATCTATAACATCTGTGTTCAGGGGCAGTCCAATATCTTCCCATAGGTAATGACTATGACAACCCGGACAGTGACACGGGCAATTAGAAATATTAATTGCCAATGTCACTTCGTCGGGAATCTCTTGAAAGACTATGCCTGTATTAACATACTTAAGCATTGGCTTTTGCCTCTTCTTTCACTGTATATTTTTGCTTAGTTGCGTAATAACGGCGGCTTGCTTCTTCCTGACGTGCCTGTGAGAAATTGCTGACACGCTTCAGGTATCCGATAATACGGGTCATATAGTCCACATTTTTAGAGTGGCAATGCGGACATTCGTGTAGATAACGCTTGTCGATGGTACCGCAATCGTTACAAATCGTATTCGGAATGTTAAACGTGAAGTAGTTGCATCCTTCTTTTGCAGCCACCTTCAACAGCTGAGCATACTGCTGCTTGCTGAGGTGCTCTTCCAGGTTCATGTGTAATGCAGAACCACCCGTCAAGTGCTCGATATATGGTGCACCATGCAGTTTAAACTTATCGATAATGTTCAGCGAATCGTCTTCTACCACATAGAAATAACTATTGTAACAATCACGTGGAACGAAATAGCCGTCTTCACGATCCCATTTAGCATGCTTTACACCCACGTTTTCTGCAGGAATCATCTCACAATTGAACAGCAGATCCTTCGTACGATATTGCTTGTTGTACTTTTCCACGATGCCCAGTACACCCTGTACGAATTCCTTATACTCGTCATTCGGAGTAATCTTCAGACCCATGAACTCAGCTGCCTCTACCAATCCGTTGATACCAATCGTCAGATACTGACGGCTAATGTTGATATAACCAGCATCAAACAACGGCAGCATACCATGTGCCTGCAACTCCTTCAGGTTCTCATTATAAGCCGTTTGTACCTTATGGCAAAGATCTATCACCTGTCCGAGATAATCCTTGTAATCCATATTGTGGTTGACGGCATACTGAATACAACGGTTCAAGTTCACGGTGAGCACACTCTTCGAACCAGTAGAAACGCCACCGGCACCCAAAGTATAGCTGAATCCGTTGTCCTGAATCTCGTTGCGCAGACGGCAGCAGGAACTGAGTGAGTCTGCATTGTCGCTCATATAGGTAAAGAACGAGTGACCTTCAGAATACATCTCTGCCGTGAAGTCGCCCCACTCTTTATCCATCGGTTCGCCGTCTTTGGTCAACAGTGCCATTGTCTCAACAGGGAAAGTCAGCATAGTTTTGGTACGCTCGGCATTAAACCATTTCATAAAGCGCTTCTGCAACCAAGAGAGGCCATCCCAATCTGGCTGTGAGCCGTCTGGGAAGTAGAAATTACCAAACAAGCTCTCAAAATAGTACTTATCATAGTAAGCCACATTCCAGAACACTGCCTGATAGTTTCTCGCACCTGTCGGCTGGTTCAGGGAATAGACAATCTGTTCAAAGTAATCGGTAATCACCTTGTCAATACTGCGCTGCTTCACAGACAAATCAACCACACGCTCAGGATTCTTATAATAATCCTTACCATATTCCAAACCGATGAAATAGTTCATATACATCAGGAATTCCGGCGTAGCACAAGCACCAGACAACATACTGGATACCATAAACACCATGTTTACGAAACCGCCACAGAAACTCTTCAAGTTCGTCGGAGCTGTCGAGTTACCACCTATGGATGTCGTACCGCCAATAAGCCAAGGATACATCGTAATGGATGCACAATAATTAGCAAGCGAAGTCTCGTCATTCTTATATATAAAATGGTGGGTCAGCAAATCAATGTACTGATCTGCGAGCTGCTTACCATACATCTTTTTAATACGGTCAGTCAAAAGACGACGGTTCAAACGGATGAAGTTCGATTTAGGCAATTCACCAATCAGTGTTGCAATATTTTTATGTTCGACATTTGCATTGGCATCATACTTAGAACCTGTAGCTGCGTTAACAGACTCACAGTAGTCTGCCAAAAATTGCAACTTTGCAAGTGTCTCACGATCTTCCGAATGGGCCTGACGGTAGAGCATAAACGACTTTGCCACCTTATAGTATCCTTCTTTCATCAGAGCCTCTTCAACCTGGTTCTGAATATCTTCCACCTTGATATCATTACTAATATCCAAGTGACTGAGTATCTGAGAGATAGAACCCAGGTCAACAGGTTGTTGAACACTATCGAATGCCTTCAGCACGGCATTCATAATCTTGTCTAATGAAAACTGGTCTTTTGACCCGTCGCGCTTAGTAATTGTAAAATTTTTAATTTCCATTTATAGGTAGTTTTGGGAAACTTTTTCGGTTTTTAGTTTTCAAAAGTTATCCATTTTGGAAAACCCGCGTCCAACTTTTCGCCGAAGAGTTTACTTTTTAGTTTATCGAAATCGAGCACAAAGGTAATACATTTTTCCAAAACAAAAAAATAAAATCACAAGAAAAATTATCTTTTTTGGAAAAATTTTCTACTTCTTTGACAGACAAGACTTCTCCAAATATCAACCATAACATCAATATTTTTTGCTGTATTATTGTGTATCTGCAAGTTACACCATTAATACATTCATTTTGATATAATTCACACTTCAAAGTATGCAGTTCTCCATTCTTACACCTTATTATATATATAGACATAGAAGGCTCTACGCCTCTATCATTTTACTTGAGGGAAAAGTGTCCTTCACTTAGAACGAAACGTTATCCGCTGGACTAAATTCAAAAAGAAAAACGAGAAATGAAAAATCTTAACGCAGAGAAAGACGTAGAATAGCGAAAAGACAAAACATAAACGAATTCGAGATATGGTAAATAACTGAAAACAAAGGAGTTACAAAAGGATTGAAAAAGGTGACCTTTTAGCGTTCAAAAGGTCATGTTTTGAAGGGTAAAAGGTGACGTTTTGGAGGGTAAAAGCATAGCTTTTGAAAAGCAAAAGCAAAGGTTTCGGAAAGGAACTTTGAAATATTTAAACAAAAAACCAGCGCAGATATTTGCGCTGGTTCATATTTACTCTGCAACACTTTACTTTGCGTAAGCCACCGAACGGGTTTCGCGGATAACGGTGATTTTCACCTGACCAGGATAGGTCATCTCGTTTTGAATCTTCAGGGCTATTTCACCAGAAAGCTTTTCTGATTCAGCATCATCCATCTTGTCTGCTCCAACTATCACGCGGAGTTCCCGACCAGCCTGAATAGCATAGGTTTTCGTCACGCCCGGATAACTCATTGCGATTGCCTCCAAATCGTTCAGTCGCTTGATATATGCCTCAACGATTTCACGACGTGCACCAGGACGTGCTCCGGAAATTGCATCACATACCTGAACAATGGGTGCTAACAACGTGTTCATCTCCATCTCATCATGGTGAGCACCAATGGCATTACATATATCGGCCTTCTCTTTGAACTTCTCTGCAATCTTGGCACCATACAAAGCGTGCGGCAGTTCACTCTCCTCGTCAGGCACCTTGCCGATGTCATGTAAAAGACCTGCACGCTTTGCCTTCTTCGGATTCAAGCCCAGTTCTGATGCCATCACCGCACATAGATTAGCGGTTTCACGGGCATGCTGAAGAAGATTTTGTCCATAAGACGAACGGTACTTCATCTTACCGATGATGCGTACCAGTTCTGGATGGAGTCCATGAACGCCGAGGTCGATAGCTGTACGCTTACCAGTTTCAATCACTTCTGTTTCCAACTGTTTCTTAACTTTGGCAACAACCTCTTCGATTCGTGCAGGATGAATACGTCCGTCAGCCACCAGCTGGTGCAAAGCCAATCGGCATACCTCACGACGAATAGGATCGAAACCTGAAATCACGATAGCCTCAGGTGTATCGTCAACAACGATTTCCACACCACAAGCAGCTTCCAATGCCCTGATATTACGACCTTCTCGTCCGATAATACGGCCTTTCACCTCATCATTATCAATATGGAAGATGCTGACGGAATTTTCGATAGCGGTTTCTGTGGCCACGCGCTGAATCGTCTGAATCACGATTTTCTTTGCCTGCTGATTAGCGTTGAGTTTAGCCTCATCGATGATCTCGTTGACAATACTGGCTGCATCGGCACGAGCCTCATCTTTCAAGCTCTCCACCAAACGTGCCTTTGCCTCTTCTGCACTCAGTCCTGACAACTCTTCCAGTTTGGCACGTTCTTGATTCTGCATTTTTTCCAGCTCAGTCTGCTTCACCTGCAACAATTTTTTCTCGTTGTCAATGCGCTGCTGTTGCTGTTCCACATCCTGCTTGCGTCGCCCCAGCTCCTCTTGTCGCTGGTTCAGGCTGATTTCGCGCTGCTTAAGACGGTTTTCACTCTGCTGAATTTTCTGGTTTCGCTGCTGGACTTCTTTTTCCAGCTCGCTTTTCTTGTTAAGGAATTTCTCCTTTACCTCCAGCAGTTTCTTTTCTTTTAACACTTCGGCTTCCTTTTCGGCTGCCGTTACCATTTCATTATATTTTCCCTTAATAATATAACGGAAAATGAGGAACCCCAGTAACCCTCCCAACAGGAGACATACTGCGCTCACGATAATTGATACTAAAACCATTGATATATATAATTGATAAATATTCTCATTTCATCGCTTCTTCAATTTCAGAAGTGAGTGTAGCGAGAATATCACTGAAAGGTGCCGTATCGTTGCGTGCACTCTCTTTTTCGTATCGTAATGCGATATCGATAAGAGCCATATACAGTACATCCTTATCACTCTTGCGTCCTTTATACACCTTTGCATAAGTATTGACCGTATCTGTTATCAACTTAGCCGCCCTGCGGTAGTACTCCTCATCTTCACGAGGAATGCTAACCGACAAGTCGGTATCATATACGTGCAGTCTTATCTGTAACTTACTATTTTGTTCCGCCATATCCACTCCTGTTATTTTTCACTCAGTAGCGTGATACACTTGTTTACGTCTCTGATGAGCTTGGCCACGCGTTTTTGGGCAGACTCCATGTCTCCGTCAGTCACCGTGATCATCTTTGCCATCTTCAACGTGTCATAGTCTCTCTGAGCCTGCAACAACTGAGCTTTCAGTAATTTGATTTCACGCTCGCGTTCATTAACTTTCGCACACAAGCCTTCATTCTCCTTCTTCACTTCCTTGAAGCGGAGTATCATCTGCCTGATACGCGTGGTAAATGTATTGAGCGTTTTCTCGTTTGCAGTCATTGAGTTACTGGATTTTGGCTACAAATTTAGTTGAATAATTTGTAACTGCAAAATTTTCTTGACTTTATTTTTCTTCTTCTTTATTTTTGGGCTCTTTTTTTGCCAACATCACCACTTTATATACAAAATCGGTGATCCATTTCTGCGAAAAGCCAAGACGCTTGTCGTACTGACGAATCGCAATAGCGGTCTTCAACACACCAGCATCGCTGAAATCATTTTTCGTAAAGATGTCGTTTACCGTCTTCTCCGTCATCATATACAATGCTTTTTTGAAGAATCCTGGTACACGCAGTTTGAACTTCATCAAATTGCCCATCAGCATCATCAAATCCTGAGTGAATCCCTGGAACTGATACATATAAGGTTGTAAATCTTGTATCTTCTTCACATTTTTCTTGATGCTGCCGTCAATCTCCTCGAAGAAATTATCATCCATTTTATAAAGTTCTTTCAGCATCTTTTTACATTGCTTCTTTTCGCCCAGTCCTAACTTATTATTTAAGGTGGGAACATGCAACGTAGTCTTGAATGTTCGCAAGTCTGGAAGCATTGCTAAATTAGTGATACCTAATCGAGTAGCAATATTTGCCTGGAAATAAACTCGAATCAGTGTCATATAATCTTCCATGCCTCCAACCCGTTGGCCTTCCTTCTTCTTTTCGAATAGTTTTGAAAAAAATCCCATTGTTTAATTTGTTAATTGTTTTTGTTACATCGAAAGGTACACATACACCTTTTCAGCTGACAAAGGTAGGTATTTTTCATTAGAACACAAAAGAAAATATTCAATTAAAAAGAAAAATTTTCAACAAGAATTCATTTTCTATGAAGAATAATTTGTACCTTTGCACACTGCCACGGAGTGGCATCAAATAGTATAACTACAGAACAATGGCAACCGCTTGGCGGAACAAGTATTATCATATATGAAAGGAATTGTACTTGCAGGAGGCTCTGGAACGAGACTTTACCCTATTACAAAAGGTATCAGCAAACAGCTGATTCCGATATTCGACAAACCGATGATCTATTATCCTATATCGGCTTTGATGTTAGCGGGCATTCGCGAGATTCTGATTATCTCCACCCCTTACGACCTGCCTGGTTTCCGTCGTCTATTGGGCGATGGCCATGAGTGGGGAGTACACTTCGAATATGCCGAGCAACCCTCGCCCGATGGTTTGGCACAAGCATTCATCATCGGTGAAGAATTCATTGGCGACGACTGTGCCTGTCTAGTCTTAGGCGACAACATCTTCTATGGTGCTGGTTTCTCTGCACTATTAAAAGAAGCTGTACGCGTAGCCGAAGAAGAGGATAAAGCAACTGTTTTCGGATATTATGTCAACGATCCAGAACGTTATGGTGTTGCTGAATTCGATGCTGCAGGCAACTGCCTGAGTATTGAGGAGAAACCGGCACATCCCAAGAGCAACTATGCTGTAGTGGGTCTTTACTTCTACCCCAACAGCGTTGTTGATATTGCCAAACATATCAAACCGAGTGCTCGTGGTGAATTAGAGATTACAACAGTCAACCAGGAATATCTTGCCCAACAAGCTTTGAAGGTGCAGACGCTACAGCGAGGTTTCGCCTGGCTCGATACTGGTACTCACGACAGCCTTAGCGAAGCCAGCAATTTCATTGAGGTTATTGAGAAACGCCAGGGTTTGAAAGTTGCTTGTCTCGAAGAGATTGCATATAAAAAAGGTTGGATTACCAAAGAACAAGTTAGCGAAACAGCCAAGCCTATGTTGAAAAACGGCTACGGACAATATCTTATGAGATTGATCAATTCCTAAAGTCCTTAGCCCTCCAAGAAAAATAAAAAAAGTAATAATATATAAAAATGGAAGAAAACAAGATTCAAGAACAAGATGTAATGCAACAGATTGAGCAGGATGAGGTGCCTACCTTTTCCTTTCAAGCAATCTACAAAGCATTGGTGTTGAACTGGCAATGGGTATTGCTGTCGCTGATTATCTGTTTAGGATTGGCAGCTATCTACCTTCGTTACTCGACGCCCACCTATCAGGCATTTGCCAAAGTGTTAATCAAGGAAGAAGAAAACAAAAACCGTTATCGTGGTAATGCCATTCAGAATATGTCTGATATGGGTTTAATGGTTACCTCCAGCGGTTTCGACAACGAGATGGAGATTCTCCAGTCCAGCGAGCTGGCAGCCGATGTAGCACGCGACATGAAGCTCTATGTCACCTATCGAGCCCAAGGACGTGTAATGAGTCCCATTCTTTACAAAACCCAGCCTTTGGATGTTGACATGGATGCTGCCCACGTAGAGAATATCAAGATGCCCATCAATATGGAAATAGAAAAAGAGGATGGAGCTTATCATGTAAAAGGTAGCTATTATGTCACCATCAGCGAAAATGAGGTTGATGGCCCGTTTACCTTGAATAAAACATTCAAGACACTTCCTGCTCAGATTCCAACCCGTGCAGGTCTTATCTCGATTACGCCTCACGAAGGCAAAACCATGAAAGAGGGCGAGGTTCTGAATGTCAATATCGTTTCTCCTAAGATGATTGCCATGAAGTATGTCAACAGTCTTACGGTAGAACCAACCTCTAAAACCACGACGATTGCCCAATTGAAACTGGTTGATGAGGTTCCCGACCGTGCACTTGACTACCTACAGCAGTTGATAGAGGTCTATAACCGTCAGGCCAACGAAGACAAGAACGAGATAGCCCTGCGTACGGAGAAATTCATCAACAATCGTCTGGAGAAAATCAACAATGAACTGGGTGCTACGGAAAGTCAACTTCAAAGTTTCAAACAGCGCAACGGAATGGTTGACATAAAAGCCAATGCCCAGAAATCGATGACGAGCGAGAATGAATTTGACAAGAAGTTGGCTGATGCCAATACGCAGATTGATTTGTTCAACGAGATTTCCAGCTATATGAACCAGCCAGGAAACCGCTATCAGGTAATCCCCAGCAACATTGGCTTGAACGACCCGTCAACAACCAATCTCATCAACCAATACAATACAGTTGTACAGGAGCGTAACCGCTTGTTGCGTACTGCTTCCGAGAACTCGCCGGTTGTAGAACCGCTGACCGATCAGCTGAACTCACTGAACAACAGCATCCGTAAGGCTATCTCTCAAGGTAAACGAGGATTGGAAATTCAGCGTAATGCTGTTTCCAGCCAATATCAGAAATATGCCAGCGAGATTGCTGAGACACCAGAACAGGAACGTATGCTCACACAAATCGGTCGTCAGCAGGAAGTAAAGTCGGGTCTTTACCTGATGCTTTTGCAGAAACGTGAAGAGAACTCTATCTCCTTAGCTGCAACAGCCGATAAAGGACGTTTGATTGACAAACCGCTGTATGGTGGTGTCGTTTCCCCGAAGAAAAGCATCATCATGATTATTGGTTTGGTTGCCGGCCTACTTCTGCCTGCATTGGTGATCTATCTGCTGTCGTTCTTCCGCTATAAGATTGAAGGTCACGATGATGTGGAGAAACTCACCAAGCTGCCAATTCTGGCTGATGTGGCGGTGGCCTCTGAGATAGCGAAGACACGTGCCGACATTGTGGTTCACGAAAACCAGAACAACCAGATGGAGGAAATCTTCCGATCGATGCGTACAAACCTGCAGTTTATGCTGGAGGAAGGCGAGAAGGTCATCATGTTTACCTCATCTACTTCCGGTGAGGGTAAGACCTTCAACTGTGCCAACCTGGCGGTATCTTTCGCATTGTTGGGCAAGAAGGTTATCCTCATCGGTCTTGACATCCGTAAACCCCGTTTGGCAAATCTGTTTGAAATCAACGACCGCCAACATGGTATTACACCGCTGTTGACAAAGGATGCCAAACAGCTCACGTTAGAACAGGTAAAAGCAAATATTCTTCCATCAGAGGTACAAAACAACCTTGATTTGCTGTTGGCTGGTCCAATTCCTCCCAACCCTGCAGAGTTGCTGGCTCGACCGACTTTGGACCGAATTATCGAACTGTTGAAAGAGCAGTATGATTATATCCTCATCGACACAGCACCTGTTGGTCTGGTAACCGATACGCTCGCTATTGCCCGTGTAGCTGACGCAACCGTTTATATGTGCCGTGCTGACTATACTCCGAAAGAAAGCTTCGGTCTGATCAACAAGCTTGCTAATGAGAAGAAGATGCCGAAGATGAGTATTGTCATCAATGGTATTGATATGTCCAAGAAGAAATACGGTTACTATTATGGTTACGGCCGATATGGTAAGTATGGACGCTATGGCAGATATACCAGCTACAGCGGCAAGTATGGCAGATACGGTTCTTATGGTTATGGCTATGGTGGATACGGAAGCTACGGAAGCTATTCTAACAGCCACTACGGAAACAAGAACGACACCTCTATTAAGAGATAATTATCATGACTATCGCTGTAGATTTCGACGGCACCATCGTCGAACACAAATATCCGAAAATCGGTGAAGAGCGTCCTTTCGCTACTGACACCTTGAAGATGTTAATTGCCGATCACCACCGTCTGATTCTTTGGACGGTGCGTGAAGGCGAATTATTGGATGAAGCTGTGGAATGGTGCCGCAAACGCGGTGTTGAGTTTTGGGCTATCAACCGCGACTATCCTGAGGAGCACGGTGTACACAGCAACAATCATTTCTCCCGTAAGCTGAAAGTCGATTTGTGGATAGACGACCGTAATATCGGAGGTATTCCCGAATGGGGAGAAATCTACCAAATGATTCGCAGCGGGCATCCTTTCTCCCGATATCATGGAGATGGGCACAACGCTTACGTGGGTGCTGGCTCTACAGAAGTACAAAAAAAGAAAAGATGGTGGAATTTCTGATTCCACCATCTTTTTTATGCTAGGAAGGACTAGGAGAACCTAGAAAAGACTAGAAATACTAGAAAGACTAGAAAAACCTAGAAATTCTATTTACCAATCCAATCGTTCATAAATAGAGTTCTTGCTCTTGTATTCAGGTACGATTGCTTTCATCTTCTTCACCGTTGCCATATCGTCATACTGCTGACTAAGGGCTATCAGTTCGTCAATATCCTTTGATACTGAAGCAAAATCGTATTCACGCACTTCTGCAATACGAATCTTCTCATGGAACGAAGGCAACGTCTTCTCCTGATCGTTTAAGACTTCCTCATATAACTTTTCTCCTGCACGCAAACCCGTGAACATAATCTCCACACCTTTGGCACCACTCAGCGTAATCATTCGCTTGGCAAGGTCTGCAATCTTGACAGGTTTACCCATATCGAAGATAAAGATTTCACCGCCGTTTCCTTTTGTTCCAGCCTCCAGTACCAATTTACATGCTTCCGGTATCAGCATAAAATAGCGGATGATGTCCGGATGAGTCA
>Ga0247611_10002449_pt1 | contig 29900 bp, 22 predicted proteins | sample 177DNAGHGhighgp2_FD_192422 | JGI IMG/M metagenome (GOLD analysis project Ga0247611, IMG submission 192422) | Sheep rumen microbial communities from Palmerston North, Manawatu-Wanganui, New Zealand - 1770 DNA GHGhigh gp2 | ecosystem: Host-associated > Mammals > Digestive system > Stomach > Rumen... | reverse complement strand
GGGCGATGAAGTCCTGGACGATTGCTGGCGGGATGAAGCAGTAGACCGGGCAGACGAAGCCGATTTCCTCTGCCTCATAGACCGGATTCTCATTGTGGATTTCCTGCGAGATGCTCAGCAGGGTGCCCTCTTCTCCTGCAATCTGGCGTGAAACATAAAGGCTGTTGCCGGTGGCGGAGAAGTAGAAGATCAGGCGTTTGATCTTCTTCTCATTCTTGGTGTTTCCGCAGGCGGGAAGGGTAGGCATGCAGGTCGCAAGCATGCCGAGGCCCAGCACCTTGAGGGCCTTTCTCCGATTGATGGGGCGATTGATTTCCATACTGGTTTGATTTTTACAAAATTAGCGTGTTTCATCTGAAACGGCATAACACATTTTTGTCCATTATTAACCAATTTCGCAGATAATCATTATATTTGTCCAACTTGCAGAGACTTATACGTATGAAAAAGGTTTTACGCATAACCAATCCGAATGACTATGCGGCTTATGTCAACGCTTCCCCGCTTCATCCGCTTGTATGCATCCTCCGTTATGAAGAACTGGGGCTCTTCCGCCGAAGCCTGAATCTGTACAGCGTGTATGGACTGTTCATCCAGGACGAGTTTGTCAAGGGCATTTCCTATGGAATGAGGACCTATGAGACCAACGGTCCTTCCATCATTGCGGTGGCGCCGGGGCAGATCGGAGGCGTGGAAGACAACGGGGAACTGATAACCCGAAAGGGATGGGTTCTCCTTTGGTCTCCGGAATTGATGCAAGGAACCGCCTGGGGGAAAAAGATGGAAGAATACGGTTTCTTTTCCTACTTCTCCAGCAACTCGCTGGAGATGACACCTGCGGAATGGGACCGGATCTCCCTGCTGATCGGTCAGATGCGTAACGAACTGCAGGACCATGATGACAGCCCTGCCCTACGGGGTGTACTCCAAGGCTATCTCCATGTGATCCTCGAGTATTGCAACCGGATCTATCTGAGGCAAGCGGCTTTCGGGGACAAGGATTCGTCCGACATGCTCAAGCGCTTCCATCAGTTGCTCCTCGACTATTATGCGGAGAACAAGCAGTTGGACCTGGGGGTCCCCTCCGTCCAATACTGTGCGTCAGAACTGGCGTATTCTCCCCGCTATCTGGGCGACATGATCCATAAGGCTACAGGCGGTACGGCCATCGGCTACATCCATTCTTTCGTGGTTGAAAGGGGGAGAAGCCTCCTGATGCACGGACACAATGTCAGCGAAACGGCCCATTTGCTGGGCTTCGGATACACGCACCACTTCAACCGGATCTTCAAGAAAGTCACAGGCCTCACCCCTTCGGAATTCCTGGCGAAATAAGCGTTCACGTGTCCAAAGAACACGGAAAGCGAGTCTCGCCAATCCGAAGCACCCCCCCGGCAATCCTTAACTGGACTGTCGGGGTGTTTTCAATTCGATAAACAGGAATTTACTTGAGGCCTTTTTCCTGCGAGAAAAGCCATTTGAGGCGCTTTGAAGTAAATGCATTATCACACGCATCGCGATGACGCTGCCCGAGAAGAACATCAAATTGAACCATCCCTCCGGCCTTTTCAATTTCTGACGAAAACCACTTCAGGGCCTCATAACTCCTCTCCTCCGAGCCCACGGTGACATATAGCGGAATCCCGGTGAAGTCTGAAGGATAGGCACGCTGCGCCTGACCGGAAGCAATGATTGCCGCTGTGAACAGTTTGGGATTATCTTTCAGGAGTTTCCAAACGCCGCAGGCTCCCATTGATGCACCGCAGATATAGATTCGGGACACATCGATGTACTTTGTTTTCATATACAGGGTGATTAGGTCCTCCACACTGTCCGTATATCCGGCTTTGCCGTCACGTCCATCCCACTCTCGGTCTTCCGGACATTGAGGAAAGAGAAAATAGGCAGAAACGTGATTCTTTTTAAGATAGCGGGCAATGGCCTGAACGCCTGCTTGAGAAAGTTGTTTCCGGTTATCGTTCCCGCTGGCATGCCTGCCATGAAGATAGATGACCAGGGCTGCGTCTTCTTTATCTATGACATGGCTTGCCAACTCCTGATAAAGCATCCCATTATACTCTTTGGGCTCAAACTCCTGTGCATTCATACACAAGCATAGGAGAAGGCATATAAGGGTGATTTCGTATCGTTTCATACTCAGGCGGTTAAATTACGATTTATCGGTGTAAATATAAGACAATCAGCCGAAAAGAAAAAGGGCACAAAGTCCCTTTCTCCAATAGCGTTATTTCACAATCTCATATTCGTCGACACCGGGAATCAGTGCGATTCCGGTTTCTTCGAGGTGAATCTGTCCGGCGGAGTCTATGAAGCGCACGGTGAAGACTTTCCCTTCGAGCCGCTTTGCCTGCCAGTCCATTCCGCCGGCAGGGTCTATTTTCAGGACGATACAATAGGTTTGGCACGCGATGATTCTTAAGTGGTTGATTATTAGTTGGTTGCGCGGGTGTTTGTTCCCAACCCCTTTTCAAATAACGAGGTTGGGAACCAGATGCATTAGACAAACCTGATTATCAATAACATACAAGGTGCTCGGTTCCCAATCTCCCGGCAGATCTCCGCCACCAACCCACAAACAAAAACGCCCCGCATTGCTGCGAGGCGTTTGGAGCGGAAAACGAGACTCGAACTCGCGACCCCGACCTTGGCAAGGTCGTGCTCTACCAACTGAGCTATTTCCGCAGTATTTCAAAGACTCGTTCTCGTGGAACGGGACTGCAAAGATACGGCAAAAATCTGAATCTCCAAATATTTTTTAAAAAATTATCCGATATACTTCGCAATGAGCCTTACGAGGAGGTCGTTGAGGGGTTCGACCTGGAAGTCGCCGACGGAGGGTTCGATGTGGTCGCCGCCGACGCCGCTGTCGTCGGTGAGGAAGACGTAGGTGCCGCCGGTGAGGACGGCGAAGAAGCGGCACATGAACTCGCAATCCTTGGAGGGGCTGCTGCAGAAGACGGGGATGAGCTTGATGCCTTGCTTGGCGTACTCGCGGACGGAGGCCTGGAGGCTCTCGATGACGCCCTGGTGGTCCTGATGGGCGGGGGCGTCCAGAACGAGGAAGGCGATGCGGGCGCGGGCCGATGCGTTCCAGGCAAGGTTCTGGAGGCCGGCTTCCAGGGCCGTGTGGACGGCTTCCGGCAGGTCGCCGCCGCCCGAGGCCCGTTGCATGGAGATGTACTGGATGGTCTTGCGATAGTCCTCCGTGAAGGGGGAGAACTTGGTGAGGTAGTCATCCTCCTCGTCACGGTAGAAGACGGTGCCGGTGCGGAGGCCGATCTCGCCCTGGCCGCCTTTCACGCGGTCCAGGATATTCACCAGGTCCTTCTTGAGGAACTCGATCTCGTCGCCCATGGAGCCGGTGGCGTCCACGATGAAGGCGATGTCGGCGCGTTTCTCCACCGGATTGGCCTTGTCAAGGATGACGAAATTCACCTCGGCCTCTTCCTGCTGGACGTTCCAGGGGGTGAGTTTCGGGGCCGATGCCTGGGGCACGCCATCCACGACGAGGACCAAGTGGTCCGTGCCGGCCTGGGCGTGGAACGGGTCGATCCAGAGGTTGGCTTCGCCCTGGTTGTCGGTGAGCGTGCTCCAGACGGCCCGCTGTTTCTGCTCCAGGACGACGCGGACGGCGGGGAGCCGCTTGCCGGTGGCGTCCGCCACGCGGACGGCCACCCGGCGCGGCGTATACATCCCCCAGTACGCCGACATGTCGCCGTAGTCCTGCGAGGCCATCAGTCCGCTCCAGAAGTCCCAGTGGTCCAGGTCGTTCCATTCGCCGGCCGTGAGAATGCCTGCTTGCCCGCCAGGTCGGCCCTGCCCGCCGTTCGGAGCGGCCATGGGTCCGTCGCCCGCCATTTTGTCCATGGCGTAACTTCCTTCCATGCGGCCCAGTTCATAGCCATCTCTCGAGCAGGAAACCAGGCCCAGCAGGCCTGCAAGCGCAAAGAGTATCGTCTTTTTCATCATTATCAATCAGTTAAAAACCGATAAGATAATCCAACCGTGGCCCGAACCTTGCATCAAAGCCATTGAAAAATTTGCGGAAAACGGAAAAAAACGATATTTTTGAACGATTAAACTAAACGGCAATAACCATTTAAAACCATTTTCTGATATGAAGAAATTCGTTCTGATGTTCCTCTGCGGAACCATGATTCTGTCCGGTTGCGGCATTTCCAACACCGGTAAGGGCTCCCTCATCGGCTCCGGCGCCGGAGCCGCTATCGGTGCAGGCCTCGGCTATCTGATCGGCAAGGACGGCAAGGGCGCCGCCATCGGTGCGGCCATCGGTACCGCCGTGGGCGGTGGCACCGGCGCCATCATCGGCAACAAGATGGACAAGAAGGCCGAAGAACTGGCCGCCCTCGAGAACGCCCAGGTCGAGACCGTCGAGGATGTGAACGGCCTCAAGGCCATCAAGGTCACCTTCGACAGCGGTATCCTCTTCGACTTCAACAAGGCCACCCTCAAGGCCGACGCCAAGAAGAACCTGGACAAGTTCGCGGCTGAAATGGCCGACCTGCCCGACACCGACATCACCGTCCTGGGCCACACCGACAACGTCGGTTCCGCCGAGGCGAACCAGAAGGTGTCCGACAACCGTGCCAACGCCGTGTCCAACTACCTCCAGGGCAAGGGCATCGCGAAGAGCCGCATCGTTGCCGAGGGCCACTCCTTCAACGATCCGGTCGCTGACAACAGCACCGCCGAAGGCCGCGCCCAGAACCGTCGCGTCGAGATCTACATCTCCGCCAACGAGAACATGATCAAGGCCGCCGAGAACGGTACGCTGCAGTAAGCCTTACCGCTTAGAACGAAAGGAGGATGTCCGCCCGGGCATCCTCCTTTTCTGTTGCCGCCCACAGAATTAATCCATATCTTTGCAAAGGCCCCAGAAGGATTGTCCATGGAAAAGATCATCGGTCCGGTGAAAACGCTCTTGGCGGCGGTACTGCTGGTTTCCTGCGCAAAGGTGCAGGAACCTGCGCTGCTGCCGCTGCCGAAGCAGGTCGAGTACGACGGCGGGAGCATCCGGGCCGGCGCGCCCGAGACGGTGGCGTTCGTGGAGTCCATCCCGGAGGCGGTTTTGAATGCGAACGAGGCGTATCGCCTGACCATCGACAAGGCCGGCGTCCATATCGAGGCCGTGACGGAGCACGGCGTCTGGAATGCCCGGCAGACGCTCCGGCAGCTTACGCAAAAGGGTCGCATCCCCTGCTGCCGCATCGTGGACTGGCCCAGTTTCCGCGTACGCGGGTGGATGATGGACGTGGGGCGGACGTACGTCAGCCTGGAAGAGCTCAAGCAGGAGGTGGATATCTTTTCGCAGTTCAAGGTCAATGTGTTCCATCTGCATTTGACCGAGAACGAGGCCTGGCGGCTGGAAAGCAAGCGGTTTCCGCAGCTCAATGCTCCGGAAAGCATGCTGCGCCAGCCGGGAAAGTTTTATACGCAGGACGAGATGCGCGAGCTGGACGCCTATTGCCGGGAGCGGGGCGTGACGCTGATTCCCGAACTCGATATGCCTGGCCATAGCGGCGCGTTTGAGCGCGTGATGGGCTTCGGGATGCAGACCCCGGAAGGGAAAGCCGTCCTGAAGGAGCTGCTGGACGAGGTTTTCGACACGTTCAGCGGGCCGTATGTCCATATCGGCACGGACGAGGTTGCCTTCTCGGACACGTGGCTCATCCAGGAGATGGTCGCCTATATCCGGGCCCATGGGCGGAAGGCCCTCTCCTGGAATCCGGGCTGGCCTTATCGGGTCGGCGAGATCGACGGCCTGCAGCTCTGGAGTTCCCGGGGGGAGGCGAAAGTGGGGATTCCCGCGGTGGACTGCCGCCTGCATTATGTCAATCACTTCGACCTCTTTGGCGACATCATCGGCCTGCATACCAGCACCATCTACGGGCAGAAGGAAGGCTCTGACGGCATCGCCGGCAGTATTCTCGCTCTTTGGAATGACCGATATCTCACCAACGAAGAGAACATCCTGAGAGAGAATAACTTGTACGCCTCCGTGCTCGCCCTGGCGGACCGCGCCTGGCGGGGCGGCGGCTACCAATATTTCGACGACTTCGGCACGGTCCTGCCCGACGGGGGCCCGGCCCGGGAGGACTTCCTGGACTTTGAAAAGCGGATGCTGGCGTATCGTGGGACAGCCTTGAGGGATGTGCCGATGGCCTATGTAGCTCAGGGGCAGGCCCGCTGGGCCATTTCCCCGGCCTATCCGAACGGCGGCGACCTGGAAAAGGTCTTTCCGCCGGAAAAAGGCGCCTGGGAAACCGACCGCGTGGTGACCGGTTCCGGCATCTACTTCCGCCACGTCTGGGGGCCGGAAGAAGTGGCCGGTTACTATCGGGACCCGCAGCCCGACCATACCGTCTATGCGCGGGCGATCGTCCGGTCGCCGCGCCGGCAGACGGTCGGCCTGCTCTTTGAAACCCAGGACTACAGCCGTTCCGAGCGCGACCCGATGCCCCCGCAGGGCGCCTGGGATTTCCGGCACAGCCGCCTTTGGCTGAACGGGACGGAAATCCTTCCACCCGAATGGGTGGGCAATACCGGGCGGGCCGACAGCCAAGAGCCCTTCGGTAATGCCAACTGCACCGGGCGAGCACCGCTCCAGGTTACCCTGGACAAGGGCAGGAACGAAATCCTCATCAAATTGCCGGTCGGCGCGTTCTCTACGCCTGAGTACCGTCTCGTGAAATGGATGTTCACCTGCGCCCTGACGACCCCCGACGGCCGTGCCGCCGCCGAGGTCGAGTATTCAAAAACCCCTGACCGATGACATGGCGTAATCTGCTCGCCGGCGCCCTCGCGCTGGCGCTCGTTTTCGTTCCGGCCGATGCGCGCCGGAAACCCAAGGTCGAACCCAAGATCAAGGTCTCTTGCGTGGGGAACAGCATCACGTACGGGATGCGGCTCGATGATCGGGAGCGGGAAAGCTATCCGGCGCAGCTGCTGGCGCTGCTGGGAGACCGTTATGAGGTCGGGAACTTCGGCAAGTCGGGCGCGACACTCCTGCGTCACGGCCACCGGCCGTATTTCGACCAGGAGGAGTTCCGCCAGGCGATGGATTTCGCCGGGGATATCGTCGTGATCCATCTGGGGGTCAACGATACGGACCCGCGGAACTGGCCGCACTTCCAGGACGAGTTCGTGGGGGACTATCTCGCGCTCATCGACAGTCTCCGGAGCGTCAATCCCCAGGCACGGTTCCTGATTGCGCGGATGACGCCCATTGGCAGCCACCACTCCCGCTTCATCTCGGGCACGAAGACCTGGCATGGGCAGATCCAGGAGGAAATCGAGACCGTGGCCGATGTCGCCGGGGCCGAGCTTATCGACTTTTACGAGCCGCTGTACCGTTATCCCTGGATGTTCCCGGACGCCGTCCATCCGGATGCAGAAGGCGCCGGTATCCTCGCCAAGACTGTCTATCAAGGGATTACAGGCGACTATGGGGGCCTGCGGGTATCGCCGATGTTCTCCGACCACATGGTCCTGCCCCGGGAGAAGGATTTCCTGATCCGGGGGATGGCCGATGCCCGCGAGAAGGTGACGGTTACAGTCGATGGCGATGTCCTCGAGGCGGTGGCCAATAACCGCGGCCAGTGGTGCGTGCTAGTCCCGCAACGTCCGGCGAAGGTGGGCGCGGAACTTCGCATCGAAACGGCCAAGTCCTCGCTGGTGTACCGGGATGTCGCTTTCGGTGACATCTGGCTGTGCTCCGGCCAGTCCAACATGGAGTTCAAGGTCCGGCAGAGTTCCGATGCTGCGCCGCGGCCCGACGCCGGCCTCCGCCTGTACGACATGAAATGCAATTGGCGGACGGACAACGTGGCCTGGCCCGCCTCGGCGTTGGACAGCGTGAACCACCTGCAGTACTTCGCCTCCACGCGCTGGATGCCGGCCTCGGACGCCGCCATCGCCCGCTTCTCGGCCGTCGGCTACGCCTTCGGCCAGATGCTGCGGGACAGCCTGCAGGTTCCTATCGGCCTGATCTGCAATGCCGTAGGCGGTTCCACGGCCGAAAGCTGGATTGACCGGGAAACCCTCGAAACCCGCTATCCGGCCATCCTCCGCGACTGGCTGCACAATGACCTGATCATGGCGTGGGCCCGCGGCCGGGCGGAGAAGAACCTCTCAAACCGGCCCGCCTCCGTCGAAGGTTATGGGGTCGTTCCTACTCGCCACCCCTACGAGCCCTGCTACAACTTTGAGGCCGGTATCCTGCCCCTGGACCATTATCCCATCACGGGCGTCATCTGGTACCAGGGCGAGTCCAACGCGGAAAGGGTGGAGGTCCACGAGGAACTCTTCCCGCTGCTGGTGGACTCCTGGCGGAACTACTTTTCTGACATTCCTTTCTACTACGTGCAGTTATCTTCCCTAAACCGGCCCAGCTGGCCCATTTTCCGTGACTCCCAGCGGCGCCTGCTGGAGTCCCGCCCGGGCCTCGGGATGGCCGTCACTTCCGACCTCGGCGATCCGACCGACGTGCACTATCGGCAGAAACGGCCCGTCGGCGAGCGCTTGGCATTGCAGGCCCTGGAGAAGCATTACGGCCACGCTGTGGAGGCCGACGGCCCGTTGGCCAAGGAGGCCGCCGAAGTCGGGCAGGATGTTTACGTCGACTTCTATCCGCAGGATGCGCTTCGCTCCGCGGACGGCGGCCCCATCGTCGGCTTCGAGGTCCAGGATGCCGCGGACGGGCTTTTCCACCCGGTCGCGGCCGAGGTTTCAGGTGGCCTGGTCCGCCTGGACTGCGCCGCGATCCGCGCCCCCAAGGCCGTCCGCTACGCCTGGCAGCCCTACACCCGCGCCAACCTCGTGAACGCCGCCGGCCTCCCCGCCTCCACCTTCCGCCTCCCGGTCCGTTGAGGTCATCGCAAGAAACGCATAAAATACCCCCTGAAACAACACAAGTTATTAACAGCTTGCGTCGTTTCGGGGGTTTTTCGTGTGTATTCGTATCCCACGGCAGCGGAGGAAATTATATTTTTCAGAATATTATTTTGAAAATCAGAACAACTCTCTTATCTTTGTGGCGAAGGACATGCGGATCTTTACAGAACAGACCTTGAAGGAATACATCGGGAACCATCCCGATGCGCGGGTGGCCCTGCAAGAATGGGTCAGTATCGTGAAACGGAGTGAATGGACTTGTTTCGCCGATATCCGGCAGACATTCGGCACCGTGGATGCCGTAGGAAACCAACACTTTGTATTCAACATCAAAGGGAATCGGTATCGGTTGGTCGTCGTCATCAAGTTCACCATCCGGTTTGTGTATATCCGGTTCATCGGGACCCATGAGGAGTACATGAAGATAGACTGTGCAAACATTTAGGATATGGCCAAGATAGAGCGGGAGGCCCAATATGAATGGGCCGTCAAAAGAGTGGAAGCGCTGCTTCCCCTGGTTGGAGATGATGCGCCGGAAGACGATCCGGCTCGCATTGAGCTGGAATTGTTGTCCGAACTGGTCTCCGAATACTCCGAGGAGCATTTTGCCATCGGAGAGCCTTCCTTGGTGGATATCCTGAAACTGCGGATGTACGAGATGGGCCTGACACAAAAAGGGCTGGCCGACCTGCTCGGCATCAGCCCTTCCCGCCTGTCCGACCTGCTGGCCGGCAAGTGCGAACCGACCATCAAGACCGCCCGCACGATCAGCCGCAAACTGGACATCGACGCGGCCATCGTCCTCGGGGTCTAGAAGGCGTAGACGAAGATGTAGAAAAGCATGACGCCGGCGGCGACGAGCTTGGCGCCGGTGCCGAAAAGGAAGCCCAGGAAGGCGCCGAGGGCCGATTTGATGGAGGTGGCGGTGTCCTTGTTTGCCACGACGAGTTCCGCGATGAAGGCGCCGAGGAGGGAGCCGACGATCATCCCGACGGGCGGGACGATGAGGCCCGCGAACAGGCCGATGATGGCGCCCCAGCCGCCGGCCTTGGAGCCGCCGGTGAGTTTCGTGAAGTAAGCCGGAACCACATAGTCGAGGATGGTGATGACGATGGTGACCGCCAGCCAGATGAGGAGGAAGGTCAAGGACATCTCATTGCCGGCACCGTCGGTGCCGCCGCCCCAGATATAGATGAGCAGCAGGCCCACCCAGCTCAGGGGCGGACCGGGCAGGCCGGGAGCGATGCTTCCGACGATGCCGACGATGCCCAGCAGGAGGGCGAGTATGGCGATAAAGGTTTCCACTTTGCGAAGATATTGATTATATTTGTGGGAAACAAAAACCTTACCATATGTTTGCGAAAGACGTATATGTGAACCGCCGCCGGACGCTCCTCCAGAAGATGCGCGGAGCGGGCGAGAGCGGGGTCATCCTGCTGGTGGGCAATGCCGAGGCGCCCGCCCAGTACAAGGACAACTGCTACAAATGGCGCCAGGACAGCACCTGGCTCTACTATATGGGCCTGGACGACCCGATGTACGCCGCCATCCTGGACATCGGCAGCGGCGAGGAAACCATCTATGCCGACGACGTCGAGATCGGCGACATCATCTGGATGGGCCCGCAGCCCACGGTCGCGTCCAAGGCGGCCCTCGTGGGCGTCGCCAACTCCGCCCCGTACGCGCAGGTGGACAAGGCCGTGAAGGCCGCCATCAAGGCCGGCCGGAAAGTCCATTACATCGCGCCTTCCCGCTACTTCAACAAGCTCCGGCTGATGGAGATGATCGGCCGCGCCCGCATCGACCTGGGCGTCTCCGAGCCCTTGACGAAGGCCATCATCTCGATGCGCCTCATCAAGGAGCCGGTGGAGATCGCCGCCATCGACGCCGCGTGCGACCTGGGCTTCAAGATGCATTCCGTCGCCCGTGACAGCATCCGCCTCGGCCTCATCGAGCAGGACATCGTGGGCAAAATGGAAGGCGTGGCCCTCGCCGAGGGCTGGGGCGTCTCCTTCCCCACCATCCTGACCCAGCACGGCGAGACCCTGCACAACCACCTCCACGACAAGGTCATCGAGCCGGGCAAACTCATGGTCATCGACGCGGGCGTGGAAAGCAACGAGCACTACGCTTCCGACTTCACCCGCACCTATCCCACTTCCGGCAAGTTCTCCCCGAAGCAGCGCGAAGTCTATCAGATTGTCTGCGACTGCAACGAGCTGGCTTTCAGCCTTGTGAAGCCCGGCATCACCTACCGGGAGGTGCATCTGGCGACCGCCCGCAAGATGCTGGAAGGCCTCTCCGCCCTCGGCCTCGTGCACGGCGACCTGGATGAGATGGTCGCCCTCGGCATCGCCGGCCTCTTCCAGCCGCACGGCCTGGGCCACAACATGGGCCTGGACGTCCATGACATGGAGGACCTGAACGAGAACTGGGTGGGCTACGACCCCGACCAGACCCGCGCGAAGCAGCTGGGCCTCGGCAGCCTCCGGATGGCCCGCCGCCTGCAGCCCGGCCACGTCATCACCGACGAGCCCGGCATCTACTTCATCCCCGCCCTCATCGGGCAGTGGAAGCGCGAAGGTACCGGTAAGGGCTTCGTGAACTTCGAGAAACTGGAATCCTACTACGACTTCGGCGGCATCCGCCTGGAAGACGACGTCCTCGTGACGGAGGACGGCGCCCGCCGGCTTGGCGCCCAGCGCCTCCCGATCTTCCCCGACGACGTCGAAAACGCGATGGCCCGATGAACCGCGAGTCTCTCTTCTCAGGCATCCTGATCGGCCTGGGGGCCACCGGCTACCTGGCGCTCGGAGGCATTCCGGGTGCCGTGATCTTCGCGTTCGGGCTCGTGTGCGTAGTGCTGTTCGGTGTTCCGCTCTATACAGGAAAGGCCGGTGTCACGAACGACATCCCGGCCCTGGTGCGGATCTGGCTCTTCAACATCATCGGCTGCGCCCTGCTGGGCCTGCTGGTGTTCTCCCTCGGCGGCGCCCCCGTGGAGCGCGCGCAGGACATGGTCGCAGGGCGCATCGCCCAGGGTCCCTGGCGCAGCTTCCTGCGGGCCGTCGGCTGCGGCCTCATCATCGACATCGCCGTCTGGCTATACAAAAACAAGGGGTCCATCCTCCCGATCCTGTTCGGCGTCCCCTTGTTCATCGTGTGCGGCTTCTACCATTCCATCGCCGACGTGACATACATCGTCGCCGCCTGGAAATGGAGTCCCGCGCTGCTGTGGTATTACCCGCTGATCGTGCTGGGCAACTACGTCGGCTGCAACGTCCGGCGCGTTACTCTGCGTAATTCTTAAGCTGGTTCATCCACCGGTTGAGTTCGTTGCCCGTCAGCCCCAGCACGCTCTGGAGGAAGTCGGTCACCGCCCCCGCATCCTGCTTGAGCAGATCGAGCAGGCCACCGGCATAGGCGCCCAGGCTCCCGAGGAAGCCGATTCCCTTCTTGATGCCATGGTCCACCAGGATGCCGTGATAACGGCCGATGGCGGCCATCGCCTGCTGCTTCTCCGCAATGGAGTAGGTGCGGTACTGCTGCACATACTCCCGGAGCAGGGCTTCATACTGCCGGTTCACGCGATCCCACTGGTAGGGACGGTAGCGGTCGGCGTTGCGTTCGACGCGGTCCACGAAACGCTCGAGCTTGGCGGGCGCCCGGAGGACGGCACAGCTGGCGGCGGTCAGGGCCACCAGGAGGATAACGAGATATTTACGCATAGTCATTCAGTGTTTTCCGGGTAAAGATAGCAAAAATTCTGCCAAGGCCTATTCCTTGACCTTCAGGACCTCGCCGGCCTCGCGGGCGACGGTTTCCTTCCAGAGCTCGGTGTAGCCGGGCTGTTCGACCTTGGCGGGCAGGCCCTTGCCGTAGTCGGAGTGCTTGAAGGAGCCGTCCTCGTTCTGGGGCTTCACGTTGCCGTCCATGAACTTGACGAGGAGTTCCTCTTCCAGGGCCACCCAGGTCGCGAACTGGTCCTGCGCCGTCTGTACGGAGTAATCCGTGACGTAGCGCGTGACCTTGGCGAACGGGGTGCGGGACACCATTACGTCCCGCTTGGAGGAGAGCTTGTCCTGCAGTTTCAGGGCCGCCTGGTTGTACAGCGCTACGGCGGCGCTGTCCACGCTGTGCGTCCTGCGCTCCATCTGCTCCGTCTCGAAGGCGTCGATCTTCTTCCGCACGTGCGGGGCCATGATGTTGTACATCTTGTAGCAGGCGTTCGAGATGCGGTTGTTGATCCAGAAGGAGGCGGTGGGGGAATAGTGGAGCAGGTCGCCGTTGCCCACACGGAAGCATTCCGGGACCTGGGAGATGGACGTGTAGATCGGGGTCACATACGAGGTGGCCGCATCGTCGGTACCGAACCACAGGATGCCGCCCACCTCGTTGGGGACATAGTCGCGGGCCTGACCCACCATCCAGAAGCCCGTCTGCTGGGTCGCGATGGCGCGTTCGTTCAGGTAGGTGCCGCCCTCGGCCTTGTATTCCATCGGGCGCCAGCGGTACGGCAGGGCATTGCCGCCCGCACCGATGTCCTGCGTCATGTCCATGGGCGTGCCCTCGTAATGGTCGCGCATCACGTCGGCCACCGCCTTCACGGAGACTTTCTTCCGCGGGTAGATGAACAGGGGCAGGTCTCCGTCCAGGTCGTAGCCCATCGCATAGTCCAGGAAGTCGGATGCGTCCTTGGTGACGGCCTTTCCTTCGGAATCATAGTAGGAGAACCAGCCGTCGGAGAGGATGTTGAAGGCGCTCCAGACACGGGCGTCGCAGCCGCGGACCGTGCCGAAGTCGGCCGGGCCATAGGCCTTCTTGAAGCTGAATTCCTCGTCAGGACCGTCGAAATAACCCTTGCGGCGGGCGAGGGAGATGACGTCCTTGGCATAGAGACAGTTGTCGGGATCGTTCAAGGGGAAGGCGCCGATGCGGGCCTGGTTGGCGTGGGCGCAGATGGCCCCGTCCGGCACGCGGAGGGCCACCCACACGATGCCCTTGTCGATATTGATGCCGTTCCGCATGTTCATCCCCTTGCCGATGAGTTCCATGATCCAGGCCTCGTTCTTGTCGGCGATGGAGAAGGTCTCGCCCTCGGAGGCATAGCCGTATTCGTTCGCCAGGTCCACGATGATGGAAATGGCTTCCCGGGCGGTCGAGGCCCGCTGCAGGGCGATGTAGATGAGGGAGCCGTAGTCGATGCAGCCCCGGCGGTCCATCAGTTCCTCGCGGCCGCCCCAGGTGGTCTCGGTGATGATGACCTGCTTCTCGTTCATGTTGCCCACGGTCTGGAAGGTGTGGGGGACCTGGTCGATGTCGCCGAGGTACTTCCCGCTGTCCCAGTCATGCACCTTGAGCACGGAGCCGGCCTTCCAGTCCGCGGCGGGATGATAGTACAGTTCGCCGAAGAGGTAGTGCGAGTCCGCCGCATAGGTGACCAGGGTGGAGCCGTCCTTGCTGGCGCCCTTGGTGATGATGACATTCGTGCAGGTATTGCCTTCCAGCGCGGGAATCAGGAAAAAAAGCGAGGAAAGGACGAGGGTCAGGTGCGGTTTATGCATCGTATTTGGGGGTTTGTTCAATAATTGTTAATTTTGCCTGCTTGCAAGCCTTTGCAAATTTATGAAAATTTATCATCGGATGAAACACTTATGGATGCTGGCGGCGGCCCTCCTCGTGGGCTCCGTCGCCCTGCGCGCCCAGAACCAGGGCCCCCAGACGCCGGAACAAAGGGAGAAGCAACTGTTGGAATACATCGACCGGGAGGTCAAGCGCCTGTCTGAGCAGCTCACGCTCGAATACTGGCAGGAGTTCTACGTGGATTCCACGCTTACCCACGATTACCACGCCATGCAGGAGGAACTGGAAGAGCTCCAAAAGGCGAAGGTCGGGAATGCCGACATCTACCAGGGCGTCCAGGACAAGTGGATGCAGCAGATTGACGACTCCTACCACCGCTTCTTCAACGAGGAGCAGTGGAAGAAGTACTGGAAATCCACCGGCCAGCGCAACCAGAAAGCCCGCGACAAGCGCAAGGCCAAGGCGGAAAAAGCGTCTGCCGAGCTCAAAAACGCGGGAAAATAGTTATCTTTGCGGGATTTTAGACGAAAACAAGGTATGAAAGAAGCGATCGAACAGATCCAGAAGCAGCTGGCCGAACTCAAGGCCGCCTCGCAGAAAGAAGTGGAGGACGCCCGTGTCCGCCTGCTGGGAAAGAAGGGTTCCATCACGGCGCTGATGGAGGAGTTCCGGACCATCGCCCCGGAGCTCAAGCGTGAATATGGCCAGAAGCTGAACGAACTCAAGAAGGCCGCCACGGCCAAGATCGAGGAGCTCAAGGAGCAGGCCGCGGCCGCCGCCGTCCAGCTGGGCCCGAAGCAGGACCTCTCCATGCCGGGCGACCCCTTTGAACTGGGTTCCCGCCATCCCGTCTCCATCGTCCGCCAGGAAATCGTGGACATCTTCCGCAAGTTCGGCTACGACGTGGCCGAAGGCCCGGAGATCGAGGACGACTGGCACGTGTTCGAGGCGCTCAACTTCCCGCCGAACCATCCCGCCCGTGAGATGCAGGACACCTTCTTCGTGTCCAACGGCCACTTGAATCCGCTCCTTCTCCGCACCCACACCTCTTCCGTGCAGGTGCGCACGATGGAATCCCAGCCCCTGCCGATCCGCGTGATCTGCCCGGGCCGCGTGTTCCGCAACGAAGCGATCAGCGCCCGCGCGCACTGCATCTTCCACCAGGTGGAAGGCCTCTATATCGACAAGAACGTCACCTTCGCGGACCTCAAGCAGGCCATCCTCCTGTTCGCCCGCGAAATGTTCGGTCCGGACACGCAGATCCGGATGCGTCCTTCCTATTTCCCGTTCACCGAACCCTCCGCGGAGGTCGACGTGAGCTGCAACATCTGCCACGGCAAGGGCTGCAACATCTGCAAGGGCACCGGCTGGCTCGAGATCATGGGCTGCGGCATGGTGGACCCGAACGTCCTCGAGGCCAGCGGCATCGACTCCAAGGTCTATAGCGGCTTCGCCTTCGGCATGGGCGTGGAACGCATCGCGATGCTCAAGTGGCAGGTCAACGACCTCCGCCACTACTTCGAGAACGACATGCGCTTCCTGAAGGAGTTCGCGACCGCGACGGAGGTGTAAGGACCCCGTCCCCCGCAAATTCATGTGCAAAACACCCTGTTTTGCACATTTTTTGTTTTGATACCAGCCATGAAACACTTCATCCTTCTTTTGTCGGCCCTGGCTTTGCTCACGGCCTGCGGGCCGTCCCGCCGGGTTTCGGCGGTGGACGGGACGGCGGCCTGGGAGGGCCGGACCACCTCGGAGATCATGCGGGCGATGGGCGACCCCGACCGCATCGACCCGGACGGCAAAGGCGGCAGCATCCTGGTCTATGAGTCCACGCCGGACTACAGCAGCCCTGATTACGACATCCTGGCCCCGGAGGCTTCGGCCAGTCCGCGGCGGTATGCGCATTTCTACCTGGACGACGAAGGCGAATGCTACCGGGTGGACACGAACCGGACCCTGCCCGCTCCGTATGATGCTTACCGCTCCTACCGTTGGCTGGTGGTTCCATTCGCGGTGGATGTCCTGGTCTATCTGCCCTTATTGATTCTCGGCGCCGTCCTCTTCTGACGTTTCCTTTGGACGTTTTTTACAGTGTAATGGACAATTCTTTCAAAGAGTTGTCCGTTTTTTCGTACCTTTGGACAGCACTAAAACCACATGCCATGCGACTCCGTCATCCTTTCAGCGTTCTATTTCTGCTGTCCGTTTCCCTCGTCCTGCTGACCGCCTGCGGCGCCAGGAAAACCATCCGCACCGTCGCGGAAGTCCGGGTCGAAGCCCCGGAAGGCACGGCGCCGGTGCTGCCGTACCAGGTCTGGGTCACCTATGCCGACCGGTCCGGCGAATGGCGCCAGGTGAAGTGGACGAACTCGCTCCGGGAAACCGAGGAAGAGGAGGCGGCCCTGCCGGTGGGATCGGCCTATACCGTCCCGGGATATGTCCTCGGAGACAATTCGACGGAGAACGGCTTCCCTGTGGAGGCGCAGGTGACGGTGGTGGCGGGGAAACCCGCCGCGCCGGCGCAGGAGCCGGTCGCCCGGCCGCTGCCGCTCGGGAGCGTCCGGCTCATCGGCGACAACCGGCTCACCGCGAACCGCGACCTGGACGTGCAGAATCTGCTCTCGCTGGACATCACCCAGCAGCTGTATAACTACCGCGACACCTACGGCCTGCCCACGGAGGGCTATACCCGGTCCGACGGCTGGGATTCCCCGACCACGAAGCTGAAGGGCCACGGAACGGGCCATTACATGTCCGCCCTCGCGTTCGCCTTCGCGGGCACGGACGATCCGGCCCTCAAGGACGAACTCCGCAGCCGCATCCGCCGGATGGTGGACGAACTCCGCGCCTGCCAGGAGATGACGTTCGTCTGGGACAGCAAGCTGGGCCGGTACCGCGAGGCGCGGGACCTCGTCCCGGAGGCCGAGTTCGGCAAGCTGGAAGGCACCTGGGCGGCGTTCGACAAGTACAAGAAGGACTGCCGGAGCTATGGTTACGGATACATCAACGCCATTCCCGCCCAGCATCCGGTCCTCATCGAAAAATACGCGCCTTACAATAATGAGAAGGGCGTCTGGGCCCCGTACTATACCATCCACAAGCAGTTGGCGGGCCTCGTGGACATCGCCACGAACATCGACGACCAGGAGATCGCCGCGAAGGCCCTCCTCATCGCGAAGGACATGGGCCTTTGGGTGTGGAACCGGCTGCATTACCGCACGTACGTGAAGATGGACGGGGACAAAGCGGAGCGCCAGGCCCGCCCCGGCAACCGTTACGAGATGTGGAACATGTATATCGCCGGTGAAGTGGGCGGCATGCAGGAAGTGCTCTCCCGCCTGTCCGGCATGGTTACCGACCCCGAGGAGAAGGCGCACCTCGTGGAAGCCGCGGGCTGCTTCGATTCGCCCGCGTTCTACGATCCGCTTTCCAAGAATATCGACGACATCCGCACCCGCCACGCGAACCAGCACATTCCCATGATCGTGGGCGCGCTGAACCTGTACCGGGCGGGCGGGAATCCCTACTATTATCAGATTGCCAGCAACTTCTGGAACCTGGTCCAGGGCCGGTACGCCTATGCGATGGGCGGCGTCGGCAACGGCGAAATGTTCCGCCAGCCCTATTCCCAGATGCTGTCGATGAACACCAGCGTGCAGTCCGACCGGCAGCGGAATCTCTTCCCGAACCCGGACATCAACGAGACCTGCTGCGCCTACAACCTCGCGAAGCTCACCAAGGACCTGAACGGATACAATCCGGACGATGCGCGGTATATGGACTATTACGAGCGGGTGCTGTACAACCAGCTCGTGGGATCGGTCGATCCGCACGAGTACGGCGTGTGCTACCAGTACGCCGTGGGCATGAACGCGACGAAGCCTTTCGGCAGCCCTACGCCGCAGGAAACCTGCTGCGGCGGTACGGGCGCGGAGAACCATGTCAAGTACCAGGAGGCGGCGTACTTCGTCTCCGACAATACCCTCTGGGTGGGCCTGTACCTGCCCACGGTTGCGAACTGGGACGAGAAGGGCGTCTCCCTGCGCCAGGAATGCGCCTGGCCGGCGGAGTCCTCCGTGATCACCGTGGAAAAGGGCGGTACTTTCGCCCTCAAGCTGCGGGTTCCGTACTGGGCCACGGAAGGGTTCGGCGTGAAGGTCAACGGCAGAAAGCTCAAGGCCGATTATCAGCCGTGCTCCTATGTGGAGATCCCCGAGCGGGAATGGAAGGCCGGCGATAAGGTGGAGGTGACGATGCCGTTCACCAAGCACCTGAACTTCGGCCCGGACAAGATGGACCTTGCGGCGACGGGCGTGAACGAGGCCCGCACGCCGTTCGACCCGATGTGGGAAGGCGTCCTGATGTACGGTCCCCTCGTGATGGCCACCCCGGACATCACGGTCTGGGAGCAGGCGGAGTTCGACCTGGATCCCGACCTGAGCGACATCGTGCTGAAGGGACACACGGCGGATGCCGGTACGGACGGCAACGTCTATACCCTCACCCTGGGCGACAAGACCTTCTATCCCGACTATTACATGACGGACCACAGCACGCATTATCTGCGCCTGAACGTCCTGAACGAGGGCAAAAAGGCGAAGAATGCGCGTGGCGTGGACAAGACGTACCTGGACCAGGCCATCCGCATCGCCCGCTCCCGCGTGGAGGCGCAGGATGCCTGGAATGCCCTGGAGACCAAGGTTCCCGCCTTCGCTCCGTGGGCCCCGAACGGCTATGCCCGGATGCTGGAGCAGCTGGAGGCGGCCGAGGCGGTGAACGCGGCGGAGCCCCGCACGCTCAGCCAGGAGGAGGTCACGAAGGCCACCTCGGCCCTGAACGCCGCCATCAACACCATGCGGCCCGGCAACCTGGCCGAACCGGAGGACCTGGACGCCCTGCTGCGCCTGGTCGTCGAGACCAAGGAAATCCCGAACAAGAGCACCCGTCTGCGCGAAGCCATCGACTTCGCCGACATGGTGGTCCAGTATGTCAATGACGGCTCCGGCACGAAGGACCTCATCGACCGCGCCCGGACCCGCCTGGAAGAAGCCCTGAAAACCTTATAATTCCCCATACCATGACCGGAAAGCTGTTTTTCACGCTCGTCGGCCTGTTCGCCGCCGTCACCCTCGCCGCCCAGCCCGCTTCGGGCGGCTATCCCATCGACCCCGTCCCCTTCACCAGCGTGAAGGTGGCCCCGGATTCCTTCTGGGGGCAGCGCCTGAAAGCGTCCCGCGAGGTAACGATCCCGCTCGCATTCTCCAAGTGCGAGAGCGAGGGCCGCTACGAGAACTTCGTGAAGGCGGAGAAGCAGATGCATTCGCCGGTAAACCTCGGGTATGAGGTGAAGGGCTTCTCCTTCGACGACACCGACGTCTATAAGACCATCGAAGGTGCCTCCTACGTGCTCCAGACCTATCCGGACAAGAAACTGGAGGCCTATATCGACAGCGTCCTCGTGATCGTCGCGGCGGCGCAGGAGCCCGACGGCTATCTGTACACGGCCCGGACGATGAATCCGGAGCACCCGCACGAATGGGCGGGCGACAAGCGCTGGATCAATGACGAGGAGCTGAGCCACGAGCTCTACAACCTCGGCCACATGGTGGAAGGCGCCGTCGCGCACTGGCAGGCCACCGGCAAGCGCAACTTCCTGGACATCGCCATCCGCTACGCGGACTGCGTCGTCCGTGAAGTGGGCGCCCGCCCGGGCCAGGCCCGTGTGATTCCGGGCCACCAGATTGCCGAGATGGCCCTCGCGAAACTGTACCTCGCGACGGGCGAGAAGAAGTACCTGGACGAGGCCAAGTTCTTCCTGGACGAGCGCGGCAAGACGGGCCATAACGACGAGTACAACCAGTCGCATGTGCCGGTGCTGGAACAGGACGAGGCCGTGGGCCATGCGGTCCGCGCCGCCTACATGTACGCCGGCATGGCGGATGTGGCCGCCCTCACCGGCGACCAGGGCTACATCGACGCCATCGACCGCATCTGGGAGAATATCGTTTCCAAGAAGCTCTACATCACCGGCGGCATCGGCGCGACGAACATGGGCGAGGCCTTCGGTCGGAACTATCAGCTTCCGAACATGACCGCCTACTGCGAGACCTGCGCCGCCATCGGCAACGTGTATGTCAATCACCGGATGTTCCTCCTGCACGGTGACGCCAAGTACTACGACGTGCTGGAGCGTACGCTCTACAACGGTCTCATCAGCGGTGTCTCGCTGGAGGGCAACGGATTCTTCTATCCGAACCCGCTGGAGTCCGCCGGCCAGCATGAGCGCAAGGCCTGGTTCGGCTGCGCCTGCTGCCCGTCCAACATCTGCCGCTTCATCCCGTCCGTCCCGGGTTATGTCTATGCCGTGAAGGACGACGCGCTGTATGTCAATCTGTTCATGCCCAACACGATGACGCAGAAGGTCGCCGGAAAGGAGGTCACCCTCACCCAGAAGACGGGCTATCCGTACGGCGGCGACATCGAAATCACGGTCGACAAGACCGCCCTCAAGAAGGAGATGACGCTCAAGGTCCGCATCCCGGGCTGGGTGCGCGGCGAGGCCGTCCCTTCGGACCTGTATACCTTCGCGGATGATGTCAAGACGGGGTACAAGGTCACCGTGAATGGAATTCCGGTGGAGAGCGCCCTCGAGCAGGGTTATTTCACCATCTCCCGCAAGTGGAAGAAGGGCGACAAGGTCGTCGTCCATTTCGACATGGAACCGCGCGTGGTGAAGGCCCATCCCGAGGTGAAGGCCGACGAAGGCCGCATCGCGGTGCAGAAGGGTCCCGTGGTGTACTGCGCCGAATGGCCGGACAACCCCGGCTTCTCCGTGCGGGGAACCATCGTGAACCAGAATCCCACCTTCCGCGTGCAGCACTCCGACGACCTCTGCGGCCTGGACAAGGTCGTCACGCCTGCGCAGACCTTCTCCTACGGCGCCGACGGTCGTGTGGCGGTCCGGGACGTGGAACTGACGCTTATCCCGTACTATGCGTGGTGCCACCGCGGACGCGGCGAAATGACGGTCTGGCTGCCCCAGACGGTCCAGGCGACCACCGTCCCTAACGGTCGTTAGCGGAATCCGGCATCATCTGCGCCCAGTCGTGCGGCGTGACACCGAACTGGGCGAAGAAACTTTTGGAGAAATAGCTGGGGGAAGAGAAGCCGGTCATGTAGCAGATCTCTCCGATGGAATGGCGGCCCTCCGAAAGGAGTTTGGCCGCCATATTCAGCCGGGCCAGGTTGATGAGCTTGTTGGGCGTCTCCCCGCTCAGTTCCTTGGTCTTGGCGAAAAGGCCGGACCGGGAGATGGCCATTTCCCGGGCCAGGAACTCCACCGAGAGGTCCGGATTGGCGATGTTGTCCGTGATCAGCTTGTCCAGGCGCAGCAGGAAGTCCTCCTGCCGGTCGGGCGCTTCCTCCACCTCTTCCGGCCCTTTCCCGCCGGAGAGGGCGTCCCGCTGCTGCCGCAGGTTCGTGGCGATGGTCCGGAGCATGCGATGGTTCTTTTCGATGATGGACAGGTCTCCCTTGGCCTCGCCCTTGGGATGCTCCTTGAGCCGTTCCAGTTGCAGGCCGATGCCGGAGAGCGGCGCTTCCAGCTGGTCAGACAGGGCGGACAGGAACCGGATGCGGTCGTCGCGCTCCTCCTCTTTCACCAGGGTGACGGCGGCGCCGAGCTGTTCCTCGTACCGGGCCTGCGCTTTCCGCTCTTCCCGTTTCAGCCACCAGCGCCCTGCCAGGTAGAACAAAGTGGCAATGAAAAGGATATACAGGACCAGGGCGATATTCGAGAGCAGCGGGTGAGGGCGGATGATGAAGGAGATTTCCGCTCCTTCGTCGTTCCAAAGGGCGCTGTTGTTGGTGGCGGCCACTTGCAGCCGGTATTTTCCGGCCGGGAGCCGGTTCAACGCCACGTAATTCTGGTTTCCCAGTCCCTTCCAATCCTCATCCAGCCCTTCCAGCCGGTATGCGTAGCGGATTTTCTCCGGCGCGCTGTAGCTGAGGGCGGCAAAACTGATACGGAGATCCCGGTGCCGCCAGGAGAGGGAGATATCCTCCTTCCCTTGGGTCAGGAAGACATTCTCGGTACCGTCCTGGCTGCTGGCCAGGAAGCGGGTGAAGAGAACCGGCGGCGGGATGTCGTTCTCCCGGACACGCCCGGGATAGAAAGAGACGAATCCTTCGGTGGTGCCCAGATAGAGGATCCCATCCTGGGCGGTGAGACCGGCCGAGGGGGAGAACTCCCCGACCCGGATTCCGTCATTGGCGCCGAACTGCTCCAGCCGTCCGTCCTCCGGGCGGAAATGGACGATGGTGGAAGAACTGGCGAGCCAGAGCGTATTCCTGTCCTGGACGATGTATCGGACGTCCATGTCCGGGACGACTGGCGTAATCTTTCCGTCCTGCAGGAGAACCAGTCCTTTCTTGGTGCCGGCATAGATGCCGTGCGGGGCAGGCAGCAGATAATGGACCTGGTTGGCGGGGAGCCCGCCCGGGCGGGCCGGCCATTCCGTCCAGGTGCCGTCGGGCGCTCGCTGCAGGAGGCCGTTCTGGGCGGTGGCGAACCAGAGGGAACCGGTATCATCCTCCGCGATATCCCCGATCCAGGCATCCGTATCCCATTCTTTGACAAAGCGGTCCGTGGAGGGATCGAAACGGCACGCGCTGCTTTGGGTTCCAACCCAGAAGTTCCCGCCGCCGTCCACGAACAGGGCATAGGTGCTGGGATCGCCGAGCCCGTCGTTCGCCCCGAACTGCCGGATGGCTCCGCTTCGAACGTGCAGCCGGAACAAGCTCTGCGAATAGGTGCCGATCCATAGGAAATCCCCCTGCCGGAGGAGGGCATGGATGTTCAGCGTTGACAGCCGGCCCGGCAGGCGGACGGCCGTTTTCCGGACCGGGTCGTAACGGAACAAGCCGCCGTTGTCGGACCCGATCCAGACCGTCCCGTCCGGATCCTCGCACAGGCAGCTGACCACGAAGTCTTCGCCCCCGTGGACCAGTTCCGACAACGATACGGAGGAAAACTGGCCCGCGGTGGGCGGCAGATAATTGACGCCGCCGTAATAGGTGCCGATCCACAGGCCGCCTTCGTGGTCCCGGACAATCGGATAGATGAACTTGCTGGACAGGGAGGCCGGATCGCTTCGGTCATTGCGGTAATGGGTCCGTTCCCCGGTCAGGGGATTGACGGATAGGAGACCGTCGTCGGATCCCACCAGCAGATGCAGGGGAGATTCGAGGGTGAGGGAATGGACGTGTTCGAGTCCGTCTCCGGGCGGCACGGCGGGAAAGACGGTCCGGGTATCGGTTTCCAGCCGGTAGATGCCGAGGTCCCAGGTTCCGAGCCAGAGGTCACCCTCCTCATCCACGTCCAGGGCGCAGATGCGCGTGGGCCGGCAGCCCTGGAAAACCAGGTTCGGCGCAGAGAAGGACCGGGATGCGGCGTTGTAAAGGGAAAGCCCCAGCGGCTCCGACTGGTCGGCGACCCACAGGCGGCCGTCCCGGTCGACCAGTAGCCCTTCGACCAGATGCCCGTCCATGAACTGGGTGAAAGATCCGTCGGCATACCGGAAGACGCCTTTGCCCCAGACACCGATCCAAAGGGCGCCGTCCCGGTCCTCGGCAAAGCCGGTGACGAGCGCTTCCGGAATCTCGGAGACGCGCACCGGGGGCGAGGTCATATCATACCGGAACACGGCGTTTTCCGTCCCGATCCAAAGCAGGCCGGCGGCGTCCTGGTATAGCTGGCGGACATAGTCGTCCTCCCCGGCGGGGAAAGCATGGTGGATGAACTCCCTTCCGTCGAAGCTGTCCAGACCGCTGGCCGTGCCCATCCAGATGAGCCCGTTACGGTCCTGGATGAGGGCCTGGACCGTGTTGGACGACAGTCCGTCCCGGGTGGTATAGTGGCGGAAAGCCCCTTCGGCCGCCAGGCCGGCCCGGGAGAAGGCCAGCAGCAGAAGGAGGGAAAGGAAAGTCTTTTTCATCATGGTCCTACAAAGATAATCCTTTTCCCAATAAGCCCCATTCTCATCTTGGACGATTTTACAAAAGAATTGGATTTCCTTGTCAAGTAATGCGCGGGTAATTCGATACATTTGCGAAGAACCGCTAATGACACTATGACTGGCAAGCATTTCCTTTCCCTTTTCCTCCTGCTGGGCGGACTGTGCCTGGCTGCCCAGGAAAAGCCCCAACCGCTTTCCGATTCCCTGTACCGCAGCCTCGCGGCCACCCCGCCGATGGGCTGGAACTCCTGGAACAAGTTCGGCTGCAACGTCAGCGAGAAGCTCGTCAAGGAGATGGCCGACGCGATGGCCGCCTCCGGCATGGCCGACGCCGGCTACGAATACATCGTCATCGACGACTGCTGGCAGGTGGACCGCGATGCCGACGGCAATATCGTCCCGGATCCGGAACGTTTCCCTTCCGGCATGAAGGCGCTCGCCGATTACATCCACGGCCTCGGCCTCAAGTTCGGCCTGTACTCCTGCGCCGGCTCCTACACTTGCCAGGGCCGTCCCGGCAGCAAGGGCCACCAGTTCCAGGACGCCCTGCAGTATGCGAAGTGGGGCGTGGACTATCTCAAGTACGACTGGTGCGCCAATGACGGCCAGAATGCCAAGGCCGCCTACCAGACGATGTCCGAGGCCATCAAGGCCAGCGGCCATCCGATCGTCCTGTCCATCTGCGAATGGGGCGAGAACAAGCCCTGGGAATGGGGCGAGGGCATCGGCCACCTGTGGCGTGTCACCCCGGACATCCGGGCCATCTACGACGGCGTGTTCGACTGGGGCGGCGTGGGCGTCCTCCAGTGCATCGACGCCGCCGCGGACCTGTATCCCTACGCCGGTCCCGGCCATTGGAACGACGCTGAAATGCTGGAAGTCGGCAACGGCGAGCTCACCTGGGACGAGAGCGTGACGCATTTCTCGATGTGGTGCATGCTGGCCGCCCCGCTGATGAGCGGCAACGACCTCCGCGAGATGGACTACAAGACGCGGCAGATCCTCACGAACAAGGAAGTCATCGCCGTGAACCAGGATCCCCTCGGCAAGCAGGGCATCCGCTTCATGGACATGGGCGAGAAAGAAATCTGGGCGAAGCCCCTCGCCGACGGGGAGATCGCCGTCTGCTTCATGAACCGGGGCGAGACGCCCTGGAAACTGGACTACAACTGGCGGAACCAGACGATGTATTTCGCCCGGGACGTCAATTTCCGCAAATGGGAATACACCGTGCGCGATCTCTGGCAGCACAAGGACATCGGCCGCTCCACGGACCGCCTGCAGGCGGAGATTCCCGCCCACGGCGTCCTGATGGTGCGCCTGCGCCGGAACCGGCCCCTCGACAACTAAACCTAACATAATAACTAACCATTAAACCAACAGTATGAAACGATTCCATCAATTCTGTCTGACCCTGGCACTGCTCCTCGCGGCCCTTCCTTCGATGGCCGCGGTCACGGTGCGGGGAACCGTCACCGATGAAACGGGCCAGCCCGTCGTCGGAGCCGGCGTCGTGGAAGTGGGGACGACGAACGGTGTCGTGACCGGCATCGACGGCAAGTACGTCATCTCGGTCAAGGGCGCCTCCTCCGTCCTCCAGTTCTCCTGCATCGGCTATGAGAACGTGGAAGAGACCGTCGGCAACCGCGCCGTCATCGACGTCGTGCTCACCGAAGCCGTCTCCTTCCTGCAGGAAGCCGTCGCCATCGGCTACGGTACCCAGAAAAAGGCCGACATCACGTCCTCCGTGCAGAGCGTGAAGTCCGACGAGTTCATCCAGGGCGCCGTGATCGACGCCGGCCAGCTCATCCAGGGCAAGGTCGCCGGTCTGCAGATCACCATCCCTTCCGGTGACCCGACCGCGTCCTCCTCCGTGATGCTCCGCGGTACTTCCTCCCTGTACGGCTCGTCCGCTCCGCTCATCCTTGTGGACGGCATCCCGGGATCCCTCGCCACCGTGGCCCCGGAAGACATCGAGTCCATCGACGTGCTGAAAGATGGTTCCGCCACCGCCATCTACGGTACCCGCGGTACCAACGGCGTCATCATCATCACCACCCGCAACGCCAAGCGCGAGATGCCCGCCACCATCGAGTACAGCGCTTATGTGACTGCTTCCCAGTGGCTTAAGCGCCCGGACTTCATGACGGCTGACGATGTCCTCGCCCGTAGGGCCGAAGGCTGGAGCTTCCAGGGTGCCAACGGCCAGCTCGCCGTGGAGGAACCCACCGACTGGCTGGGTCTGATCAGCCGGACGGCCGTCTCCCAGAACCACAATCTGTCCATCCGCGGCGGTTCCCGTCACAACTTCTACACCGCCAATGTGACCTATAACGACAACAAGGGTACCATCATCAACACCGGCCGGTCCAACATCCGCGCCCGCGCCCTCGTCTCCCAGTACCTGCTGGACGACAAGCTCAAGCTCACCGGTGAAGTGATGGCCAACGAAACCAACGTGGACTCCCGCGTGAACGCCTCCTACGCCTACCGCCAGGCCTGCATCCAGGGCCCGCTCCAGCCGGTGTACAACGAGGACGGATCCTATGTGACCCGTGACATCTATCTCTATGCGAACCCGATGACCCTCCTCAAAGAGCAGCTGGGCATGTACCGCAACCGCAACGTCCGCTTCAACGGCACCGTCGAGTTCAAGCCTTGGGATCCCCTCACCCTCAAGATGATGTACGTCCGCAAGGGCCAGAGCGGCCTGGGCGGCTACTATAACACCCGCCAGGACGAAAGCACCACCAAGAGCGGTGCCAACGGCCAGGCCGGCCGCAACGCCTCCGACTACACCGCCAACATGCTGGAGCTCAGCGCCAACTATGTGGGCGACTTTGGCAACCACCATGTGACCGGTGTCGCCGGTTATTCCTACGAGGACGGCTACAGCGAGAACTTCAGCGCCTCCAACTGGAACTTCCCGAATGACGGCTACCTCTGGAACGCCCTCGAAAAGGGCCAGGCCCTCAAGGAAGGCAATGCGAGCATGTCCTCCTACAAGAGCATGTCCAAGCTTATCGGTCTGTTCGGCCGTGTGACGTACAACTACGGCGACCGCTACCTCCTGATGGCCTCCCTCCGTATGGACGGCTCCACCAAGTTCGGTGCCGATCACCGCTGGGGCTACTTCCCGGGCATCTCCGCCGGCTGGCGTCTCAACAACGAGGACTTCCTCAAGGGCGTCAAGTGGCTGAACAACCTCAAGCTCCGCGCCGGTTTCGGTATCACCGGCATCGACATCAACAGCCCGTACCAGTCCCTGGCCTCCATCGACTACAGCGGCAACTATATGTACAACGGCAAGTGGATCCAGCCCATCACCCCTACCCGTAACAACAATCCCGACCTCCGCTGGGAAAAGAAGTACGAGTACAATCTGGGTCTCGATTTCTCCGTCTTCGACGAGCGCCTGAACGGTAGCATCGACGTGTACCGCCGTGACACCAAGGACGGTCTCTACTACTATTCCGTCCCGACTCCTCCGTACTACTACGGCACCATCATGGCCAATGTCGCGCAGATCCGCAACGAAGGCGTGGAACTGCTCCTCAACGCCACGCCGGTCCGCACCCGCGACTTCGAGTGGAACAGCTCCGTTACCTTCTCCCACAACCGGAACGAGCTCCTGTCCATCTCCAATGACCAGTTCCAGAGCGAGAACGACTACTTCGATGAGGGCTACACCGGTGAGCCTATCCAGAAGACCACGCACCAGGTGAAGGTGGGACAGCCGATCGGCAACTTCTTCAACCTCCGTTCCATCGGTCTTGACGAAAGCGGCAAGTGGGTCGTCGAGCGTCTCCGCCGCGATGCCGACGGCAACGTGGTGAGCAAGTACTACGGCCTCGCCGCCGACGCCGGCTACACCGACTGGCAGATCCTCGGAAACGGCGTTCCGGACATCTACCTGAACTTCAACAACAACTTCCGTTACAAGAACTTCGACCTCGCCGTCACCATGCGTGGCGCCTTCGGATTCCAGATCCTGAATTTCCAGAAGATGTTCTACGGAAACCCGACCATCCTGTACAACACGCTCAACTGCGCCTTCGACCAGTTCGAGGCTGTGGATGCCCGCACCGGCGAAAAGACCGGCAAGATGGTGAACCTTTCCGACACGCAGCGTATCGTGAGTTACTACATCGAGGACGGTGACTACTGGAAGATTGACAACGTGACCCTGGGTTACACCCTCAATTTCAAGAACAGCAACTTCATCAAGCGGTTCCGTGTGTACGGTTCCGTCCACAACCTCGCGACCTTCACCGGCTACACCGGCCTGGATCCCGAAGTCCGTGTCACCGGCTTCGACGCCGGTACCGACGAGCGTGACAAGTACCCGACCATCCGGTCCTTCACCTTTGGCCTGAACCTCACCTTCTAAATGGAAACGATCATGAAAAAGATATTTTCTTCCATAGCTATCCTTGCGGTTTCCGCCACTTGCTTCACGGCTTGTTTCAATCTGGACGAAGTCGCTTATTCCGAAATCCTCCAGGAGAGCTTCGTCCCCAATGAGCAGGACGTGGCCGCCCTGCTGGCGAGTTCCTACTCCGAATTCGGTGCCTTCATGGACTGGTACGGCATGTTCGACGCCCAGGAAGAAGCTGCCGACGTGGTGATTACCCCGGCCCGCCCGAACGGTTGGGTGGACGGCGGCGTCTATCAGCGCATGCATGAGCATACCTGGTATGCCGACGATCCGGGTTCCCCTTCCTCCATTTACGGCTATGCTTTCACCGGCATCAACGCCGCCAACCGCGTCATGGACCAGATCAAGGACGGTTCCCTGAACGCCGGCGACCTCGAAGATTATGCCCTGGACGAGCTCAAGGCCGTCCGCGCCCTCTGGTATGCCGTTCTCCTGGATTCCCACGGTAACGTGCCCATCGTGACTTCCTATAAGGACACCGAACTGCCCAAGCAGAGCTCCCGCCGCCGCGTGTACGAGTTCGTGACCAAGCAGCTGCAGGAGGTCATCGACCATGGTGTGCTGTCCGAGGAACGCTCCGCCGCGACCTACGGCCGTCTGAATATGTGGGGTGTCAAGATGGCCCTCATGCGCGTGTATCTGAACGCCGAGGTCTATACCGCCACCGAGCAGAGCAAGGGTACTCCCGCTTACGACAAGGCCCTCGCCCTGGCGGAAGACATCATCCACAACGGACCGTACAGCCTGTCCGCCAAGTATCTGGACAACTTCCAGGCCTTCGACGACGCCACGGCCGTGAACAATACCGAAATCATCTTCGCCATCCCTTATGACAACACCTTCAACACCGGTGAGCACGTCTTCTGCATGGCGATGAAGTTCTATCCCCCGTCCGAGGGCAAGCTCCACTTCGGCTACACCCGCAA
>Ga0247611_10002448_pt1 | contig 29903 bp, 31 predicted proteins | sample 177DNAGHGhighgp2_FD_192422 | JGI IMG/M metagenome (GOLD analysis project Ga0247611, IMG submission 192422) | Sheep rumen microbial communities from Palmerston North, Manawatu-Wanganui, New Zealand - 1770 DNA GHGhigh gp2 | ecosystem: Host-associated > Mammals > Digestive system > Stomach > Rumen... | reverse complement strand
ATCTCTTCGCCGGGATCACAGCTCTCATCGCGCTCTTCTATGAAGGCAAACCGACGAAAGTCTTAAAGCTGATGTCCGCTACCGCAACCGGACTGACATTCACGGTGGTAGTGCTTTTCCTTGGCCCGATATATGGATACGGACGCATGTATAAGAATGCAAATCTTTTCTTCCATCTGATCGTGCCGCTGATCGCCATGGTGGACTATGTACTTCTTCCGGAGGTAAAGAAAGAGATGAAGTGGCGGATCCTGTCGGCGGCGCTGACGCTACTGTATGGAATCGGATATGTGCTGAACATCCTCATTAACGGCATGGGTGGAAGATATCCTAACAACAATGATTTCTACTTCTTCCTGCGCTGGGGATGGGGCGTCGCGATAATGATCTTCGCCGTGATTGTGCTGGTTTCTTTCGGAATTGCGAATCTTCTTTGCGCGCTGAACAGTAAAGTGGGCGGTGGCCGGAAGACTTCCCGTCCCGCAAAGGGAGAAACGACAGCATGATCTATCTTCAAAGTTTCAAACTGAGCAGCAAGCGACTCAATTGCCCTAACATTTATCCGTACAATGTTTTTCGCGGAAGAGAAGGGATGCAGTTCTTCTTCGACCGGATCACGGTGCTGTATGGAAGTAACGGATCGGGGAAATCGACACTACTCAACATCATCGCAAATAAGCTCTCCATAAAGGGAAAAGAATATGCCACGCCGAATACTTTCGGATCAGAGGATTTCTGTGGAAACTTTGCGAGGGAGTGCACGGCCGGACTGGGGGAAGATGAATTCGGGAGGACACTTCGGGTCCTTCCTTCCGACTGCCGTTACATCAAGAGCGAAGATATCCTCTATGAAGTCAAAAAGATCCAGCAGATCCCGATCCTCGATGAAGGTCTTCTCGTGGATCAGGTAAAAGGCGGAAAGAGCAAAGAAGAGGCACAGGCTTTTCTCGGATCCGTGGCTGGATGGAAGATCCGGGAAGGGGCCAAATTCTCGCAGGAAAAATACTCGAACGGAGAAACCTCTCTTCAGTTCTTCGATGACTTCATCCGCCCGGATGCACTGTATCTTCTCGATGAGCCGGAGGTGTCGCTATCTCCGGATAATCAGGTGAAACTGGCGGAGAAACTCAATGACATGGCGAGACTTCTCGGATGTCAGTTTATCATCGCGACGCATTCACCTTTCATGCTCGGCACACTTAGCGCGAAGATCTACGACCTGGACTCCGGTTCTTTTGCCGTAGCGGACTGGACCGAGCTTGAGAATGTGCGTTACTTCTATGACTTCTTCAAAAAGCACGATAAAGAATTCGAATGAGGTGCTCGTAAGCCGAATTTTATACTGCCGGGAACTAGTATTCCCTATTTCGTTTCGATACAATGGTTAGAAATATTTCATAAAAAGGCAGGTGTAGTAATATGGTCATCCGTTTCGCTAAAGAAGACGAACTGGAGAGGATCAACGTGCTTCGTAAGCAGGTCAATGATCTTCATGTTGAAGGAAAACCGGACGTGTTTAAACCGGGATTTAATGAGGAACTTCAGAACTATGTCTACTACATCTTTAAGGACCCGGAGCAAAAAATCGTTGTCGCGGATAAGGATGGCGAGATCTGCGGATTTGCGATCCTCCATCACATCTATAAGCCGGAGAATCCTTTCATGAAGGTCCGTGATTTTCTCGATATCGATGAATTCTGTGTCGATGAGAAACATAGAAGAGAAGGGATCGCCACGGCCATGGTCGAGTTCATTAAGAACTTCGCCATTGATCAGGGATACCATCGTCTCGAACTCAATATGTGGGAGTTTAATCAGGATGCGCTGGCGTTCTACGAGGCGGCCGGTTTCGAAACTTTCCGAAGATATATGGAAATGTTCATCTGATGAAAACGCATAGCGGGGAGGACAGAATATGAAACAGGTCATACACATTTTCGGTGCATCCGGCGCGGGAACTTCCACACTGGGAAAGAAGATCTGCGATGAACTCGGGTATTTCTTCATGGATACCGACGATTATTTCTGGGAGCCGACCGATCCGAAATATACAGTGAAGCGAAGCTTTGAAGAGCGCCTCCGTCTCATGAAAGAAGATATCGAAAAGCACGATAAGATCGTGATCTCCGGTTCTCTCGTGGACTGGGGAGACGAGCTGATCCCACTCTTTACACTGGCGATCCGCCTGGTGACGGACACGGATGTCAGAATCGAGAGACTTCGCAAAAGAGAGAAAGAAGAGTTCGGCGACCGGCTCCTTCCGGGCGGGGACATGTATCAGAACCACCAGGAGTTCCTCGAGTGGGCAGCAAGTTACGATACGGGCGATGTGAATATGCGTTCGAAAGCGAAGCATGATGAGTGGCAGAAGCTTCTTTCGTGCAAGCGGATCGTGATGGATGGCGCCGGTGAACTCGATGCGAATTTCCAATGTGTGAAGCGCGAACTCGACCGTAAAGAAAGCGGTCCGGTGATGCCTTATTACCGGGTCCACACATCAGATATCGCATACATGACGCAGCAGCCCCGGGGGATCTTCACCGCGGTGTGGAAACTCGTGGAAAATAAGACGCTCACGGAAGAGGAAGAGAAAGAATACTGGAAGAATAGAGAGTATTTCGAGGAAGTCCTTCCGGTGCCGCCATTTTACGAGCAGGGCAATCCCGATAACGCGACCACATGGTTTAAGAACGCAGAAGCGGGGAACGACATCTGGAAGCAGATGACGTTCTACCGCGATATGTGTAAGAAGTATGGCGTCCGGCTGTATCTGTCAGAGAGCGAGGACCTTCCGGGAGAGCTCGTCTACGAAGATGCTTATCAGATCGCCATCAAGAACACCCGGCCGAATCATACGGTCGTGACACAGGTGCTGAAGTAAAGGGTTTATTGATATACTTTTGTTAGACACATAAAGATGCATAGGGAGGCGCCGATGGAAAGAATACGCGCTGTTTTTACTGACCTTGATGGAACCGTTCTCCGGAACGATAAAACGATCTCCGACAGAACCATGAATGCGATCCGGTCTTTCCGTGAAAAAGGCGGGATCTGGGCAGTGGCCTCGGCCCGGCCGGAGCGGGCGATCTCCGCGATGTATAAAGAGTTCACCGAAGCTGATGCCCTGATCACCTTAAACGGTGCGCGGATCAAGTTCGGAGACACCGTTATCAGTAACGGTTTTTCTTCTGATTCTGCGGCAAAAGCACTGTCCGCGGTCCTTTCCCATGATGACCTGATCGTAGTGCTGGAAACAAGCAAAGGCATCTTCGGAAATATCGAGATCCCCGAGTGGGATACACCGAAAGTACCAGACCTTCTTTCACTTTTGAAAGAAGTGGATCTGTATAAGATTTTGATCGCAGGAAAAGAGCATAAACTTTCTTCCGTGACGATCCCAACAGGACCCCTTTGCCCGTCTTCTGAGATCCCCGAGAGGATACGGGGGATCCTTTCCGAAAACGGCCTTTCGGAAGATGCGTATTTCACTGTCGCAGAAGGGTGGCTTTTCCAGATCATGAGCACCTCTGCGACGAAGTGGAATGGTGTCAGGAGACTTCTGGAAAGAGAAGGGATCGCTATATCGGAAGCCGTTTATTTCGGAGATGATCATGATGATGTGGAGAGCATCAGAAATATCGGATATGGCGTGGCCATGGGCAATGCCATCGAGGAGGTAAAGAACGTGGCCGATACGGTCACCGGCACCAATGAAGAAGACGGTGTCGCGACAGTTCTGGAGAAGATCGAGCAAGCGCTTTTCTAACCGCAAGAATCGGAATCAAGCCAGAAGCGTATGCTTGGGAGATATAACTATGAAAGAGCAGAAAGAAATCATTCAGGAATACTACGACAGCCACCCGAAAAAAGAATGGGATCGGCTGCAGAAAGATCATCCTTATGAAAAATATATCACCGTCCACATGATGGATAAACTGATCCCAAAAGGCGCCACGATCCTCGATATCGGGGGCGGACCGGGACAGTACTCGGTCTACTATGCCAAGAAAGGCCACGACGTGACCCTTCTGGATCTAAGCCCGGAGAATGTCCGGTTTGCGAAGAAAAAGGCCAGACAGTATGGCGTGAAGATTACAGCAATGCAAGGAGATGCCATGGATCTTTCGCGCTTTTCGGATAACTCCTTTGATTTCGTTTTCCTCATGGGCCCGCTGTATCACATTATGAGTGAGAAGAACCGGATCCGGGCATTGACGGAAGCAAAGCGTGTATTAAAGCCCGGCGGTCTCCTTTTTACCAGCTTCATCCTGCTGTATGGCGGAGTGGTATATGGTCTTCGGGACTTGCAGGAATCCATCTGCCGTGAAAATGAAAAGGAGTTTTATGACGCCTGCGCAAGAGACGAGAGCCTCTCTTTTGAAGCCTTTACGTATTCGTATATGACCACTGTTTCGGATGCCCAAAAACTGGTCGAAAAGATTTCCGAACTGAAAACAGTAAAAGTATTCGGTCAGGAAAGTATCCTTGCGCCATATCGCTGGGCTCTGGCAAAAAGTCCGAGAAAGATCCGGATGGCTTGGTATGACTATGCGATCCGCTTCTGCGATAAAGAAGAGTATCTGGCACATACGGAACATCTGATGATCGTTTCGAGAAAAGAGGAAAAGAAATGAGAAAACAACTGATCGGTTTATTCAGCGGCTTTCCGGACCATCACTTCCCGGAAGAGATTGCGGTAAGGTTAAAGGAGAATCTTCCGGTTCGGAAAAGTCTGGTATTTGTTAGCGCATGGCCGGAAGAATTCGAAAGAAATGACGAAGATTCCGACGGCATGCACGCCATGTTCGAAGAAAAGAATATGCCTTTCGAGAACCACTTTGTCATCGATAAGAGAACTGCTCCTTCCGAGGCGAAGTGTCTGGTGCAGGAAGCCTCGTGCATTTTCCTCATGGGCGGAAATGCCACGGCGCAGATGGAGCTCATAAAAGAAAAGGACATCGCGGATGCTATCAAAGACAGTGATGCGGTGCTTCTCGGTGTCAGTGCCGGTTCCATGAATCTCGGAAAGACCACCATCGATATCTGGGAAAAAATGGATCCTTACGAGGGACTGGGCATGGCCAATATCACGATCCTATCCCACTTCGATACAGCGGATGAGGAGCGTCATGAGAAAGTACTGGCGGCATCGAAGATCCATCCGGTCTTCGCCATGGATGATCTAAGTGCCATCTTTGTTAAAGAAGGCCGAGTCAGTACCGTCGGTACGATCCACTATGTGGAAGAAGGAAATATCCGTCTCGTTGACGAAGAGCTCGTGAAAGAAATGGAACAGGAAGAATTCCGGAAAGTCTTCGATACGATCCCGGAGCAGTTCGATAAATTCCGTCCAAGATATAGTGAGGAACTCTTTTCTTCCTTGATCGATTATGCGAAAGTCGGACCGGGGACCAGGGTCTTAGAGATCGGCCCGGGAACCGGGCAGGCGACAGATCCGATCCTTCGCACCGGATGCGAGTATCACGCTATTGAGCTGGGGGAACACCTCTATCGGAAAATGAATGAAAAATACGGAGCGCTTCCGAATTTCCATATCGTGAACGATGACTTTATCACCCATGATTTCGGAGAAGAGAAATACGACCTGATCTACTCGGCGGCCACGATCCAATGGATCCCGGAAGAAATAGCCTATCCGAAGATCTTCTCCCTTCTGAAACCCGGCGGAGTTCTCGCCATGATGCTTACTTCATCCGAATATAAAAGTAACGACGAAGTGCTCTATGAGAAGATCCAGAAACTCTACGATGAATACTTCCAGCCGGACATTCCGTATACCCATGGCGGATTCCGCTATATGGCGGCGCCGGAGTACGGATATGAGGAAGTGGAGAGGCTCGAATTCCCCGGAAAAAGAGAACTGACCGCGGACGCATATGTGGCCTTAAACGGAACGCACTGCACGCATATCGTGATCCCGGATCCGATCCGGGAGACGTTCTTCGAAAAGCTTCACGATGCAGTGGAAGAAGCCGGCGGAAAGGTCGTTTTTAACGACACACACATACTCTATCTGACGAAGAAACCGGACTGATTTTCTAGTAGAATAAAGCGCAAAAGGAGAAAAACACATGCTTAGACTGAGACAATATAAAGAAACGGACGCAGAGAAGATCGCACAGTGGGTGCAGGATAAAGACGTGTTCCAGAAATGGGGCGGAGATCTTTTCGGCGAGTATCCCATCGATTCGGAGACCATCGCGGACATGTATAAGAATAAAAACGGACTCTGCGAGGAGCCGGATAACTTTTATCCGTGGGTGGCTTTTGACGACGAAAACGGCGTGGTGGGAAGCTTTATCATGCGCTACTTAAACGGGGATACCAGGATCCTCCGTTTCGGCTGGGTCGTCATTGACAGCACCATCCGTGGCAAAGGTTACGGTACCGAGATGCTGCGACTTGGCATGAAGTATGCCTTCGAGATCCTTGGTGTCGATAAGATCACGATCGGCGTATTCGAGAATAATGACCGCGCACACGCCTGCTACAAGAAAGTCGGTTTCCACGATGCAGGCCTTACGGAAAAAGAACCGGTCAATGTCATCGAGATGGAGATCTTGAGAGAGGAATATTATCGATAAAAAACGAGGCATTTGTGTATCTATGGTGAAAATGGTTTTAACAGATCTGGATCATACACTTCTGAAGCAGGACGGGAGTATATCCGAGGCGTCTCTGGATGTGATTTCTGCGTGCAGGAGCAGAGGCATCAAACTGGCGATCGCGACGGCGAGATACTGGATCGGTGCGGAGAGATATATCCGCCTTCTGAAACCGGATTATGAGATCACCACGGATGGTACACTGATCCATGCTGAAGATACATGCATTCATTCCAAATCCTTCTCGATCGAGGATACGAACCGGATCGTGCGAAGTGTTCTGGCACGGATGCCGGAAACGGAGATCTCTGTCGCTCACGGGAAAACGGTCTACTGGAACAGCAAGCATATAGCAGAATCGGAGAGACTCTATAAGGCGAGCTATAACGATTATTCGCAGGATCTGGAAGTAGGCGCGAATAAGATCGCGGCCGTTCTTTCGGATGAACAGATGGCGCAGGAGATCGCCGATGAAATCGGATGTAAACTGCAATGTTATCGCGGAGAGAATATGTATGCGTTCCTGCCTGAAGGCTCCGGAAAGATCCAGGCGATTAAGGCATTGTCCGAACAAAGCGGGATCGCGATTTCGGACATCGTTGCTTTCGGAGACGACAGGAATGATATCGATATGCTGACGATGTGCGGGAGGGGTGTTGCTGTGGCCAACGCAATTCCGGAAGTTCTGGCTGTTGCGGATGAGATCACTGCTTCCAACGACGAGGATGGCGTGGCGGAATGGATGAGGAAGAACTGCCTCAAATAGTATAGAATAGTTGCATGAAAGGTGCTTTTTGAGGAGTAGAAAAAAGATGGATTTCGATCAGTTCGTACAAGATATTACGGAAAATAAATGGAACGTTTTCGGCACGGAAGTGTATGAGAGCGGGAAGCTGACACACAGTTTCGGAGACACGGACGGTCTTCACGAGATCTACTCCGCGACGAAGACGGTGCTGTCCGTCGCTACCGGGATCCTCTACGATGAGGGGCGCATTGATCTCGACCGCTCGATCCTGGAATATCTTCCGGGCGAGAAGCATTTGTCTCTTTCGAAAAAGCAGAAAGCTCGCTGGGAAAAGATCAGTCTCCGCCGTCTTCTGACGATGTCCGTTTCTGATCTTCCGTTCCGCGCGGAAGGGGAAAACTGGCTGGACTTTTCGCTGGCATGCGAGATCGAAGATCCGGAAGAAACTGGATTCAACTATAGTAATATCTCGGCATACCTGATCGGTGTGGCGCTGACAGAGGTGCTCGGCAGCGATCTGGGTGCTTTTATCGAAGAAAGGATCTTCGCGCCGCTGGAGATCACATCCTTCGAGTACGGAAGATCGCCGGAGGGATATTTCTACGGCGCTTCGATGATGCGTCTTTCCGTTCATGACTTAAGTAAGTTCGGGCTGCTTCTTTGTAACGGGGGTGTGTATAACGGAGTCCGTATCCTTTCCGAAGAATATGTAGATATGGCCACTTCCGTGCAGCAGATGAATAGAGAAGGCGGGTACGGTTTCTTTATCTGGAAGTATAGAGGCGGCTTCAGCATTAACGGCAAGTGGAAGCAGAAATGCTATGTCCTGCCGAAGAAAGGTATTATCGTGACCTATCTTTCGCACATCGAAGATGATTCCCACGATCTTCTGGAAAGCATGGAGAAGAATATCCTCGGGATCATCCCGGCAGATGAGGAAGAATCATGAAAATGTTACTGAGACTGAGTCGAGAAGCGCTGAAGTATAAGGCTTTATATGTCATCGCGATCCTGTCTACGCTTCTTCTTACTTTCGTAAATCTGGCTGCACCAAAGGTGATGTCGGAGATGACCGGCGATCTCATGAGCCGCATCGTTAATGACACGAGAGATTTCGAACTTCTTTATGCGCATATGAACAGCATTGCGGAAGAGTAAGCGATCCGGTCCTGTATAATGAAAGTAGCAAATCCGCAACTGCCAATCAATGGTGGAAGAAACGAGCCTCAAGTATATTGTTTTCAGAGGGGCTAAATAAGCGACAAATCAAATAATATGAGGTGAGAAGCATGATCTTTTCCGAGAAACTTCAGATATTGAGAAAGAACAAGGGATATACGCAGGAGTCGCTGAGCGAGAAGCTGGGCGTGTCGAGGCAGGCCGTGGCCAAGTGGGAGTCAGGGCAGGTGTACCCGGATATTGCCAACCTGATCCAGATCAGCGAACTGATGAATGTCAGCGTGGATTATCTGGTGAAGGATCAGGACTGCGCCATGAATATCAAGTCTAATGACAATCCGGATCTCGATGAACTGATCTCCTTCCGACTCGAAGCAAACGTCAATACCTATGCGGCTTTTATGAACGAGGCGGATCCGACAAGACCGGCGTCCCACGATTTCCGTTATGAGAACGGCAGGTATATGTATCACGACACATATGTCGGTGGAGAGGAGTTCGCAGGGGAAGAAGCTATCTGGAAAGATGGGACAGCCGTCTATGCGATGAACTATATGGGAAGGGTCCTCGGCGACGGGTTCAGCGGAAACTTCCTGAAAGAGGCACTACGTGCCGCAGATAAGAATATGCCTTACCGGGGACCGGAGATTTTCCAATCGGGAGAGTACACATACCGCTGTAAAGTCACCGGGGATTTCACCTGGTTTCAGGGATATGAAGAGATCTATCTTAACGACACGAAAGTCTATGAATGCGTGTTCCACGGCGGGATCGTGAACTGATCCGATTCAAATTCCACCTCAAAAGGGTATTTACATTACTACGTATACGTGGTATTATTCTCTCACGATACTACGCATACGTAGTAAATGCATGTGCAAGTGATTCTCCTGATATGAGGTGATTGTTTTCGTGAAAGAACTATTTAAGATGAAAGTGACCCGGGATACGTGGATTGCCGTTGCTGCAGGGCTTCTGATGATCGGTCTGAGCCTTCTGATGCTCCCTTTCTCGGGGGATTCGATGGGGGATTCGATCGTGTCTTTCCTCCTTCGGGATGTGGTCATGATCTTCGGTCTGGGTGTGGTTTTCGTATCGATGTATGTAGATAAGAAGGGGAAAGAGGTCCTCTCGGATATCGGCTTTTCGAAGAAGAAACTCATATTGAGTATCGTACTGGATATCCTTTTTGCTTCTGGACTTCTGGCTATGTTCATGGGAGATGGGATTCCCGAGGGAACAGTGCTTTTGCAAAAGGAAAACCTCTATGCGGCGGCGTATATACTCACGGCCGGCCTCTTCGAAATGCTGTTTATCTACGGTTTTCTGCGCATGAGTTTCGAGAAAGCATTCGGAACTATCCCGGCGATCTTACTGACAAGTGCTTTCTATTCCTTTCATCATGCCGGATTCCAGCCGGAGTTCTTGCATCTGTTCCTGGTCGGACTGATGTACTGTGCCGTCTTCTATATCACCCGAAATATGCTGATCATTTTCCCGTTTTTCTGGGGAGTGGGGGCGCTCTGGGATGTTATAATATCTTCGGAAGCAGGTGACGGGATCAAGAATATCGAGTCGCTCGTGTTTGCCCTGATTATCTGGCTTCTGATCGTGATATGGTTTTGGTACCGGAGAAGAAGGAGTAAGAGAAATGCTGTCGAAAACATCCATAGTGATCATGGGGATACTGACCAAGGGCGAGAAAAATGCGTATGATATGTTGAAAGTCATCGATCAGATGAACATGAAATACTGGCTTCCGATCGGTGCAACGACGCTCTATGAGACCTGCATCCGGCTTCAGAAAAAGGGTCTGATCGAAGATACGGGCGAGGCCGAGAACAAGGCAGTGTACTGTATTACCGATGCCGGCCGAAAAGAACTGAAGAAGACGATTTGCGACCTTTTTGAGAGGGTCGATTATGATTCCGTCTGGTTCTGTCTGGCCGTTATCTTCTCGGATGTGCTCAGTAAGAAAGAGCTGGAAGCCGAGAAGAAGAAGAGACAGGCGCTCCTGGACGAATACGAAGCCGGGACGAAAGCGAATAAAGAGCAGATGCTGGCGCATAAGATCCCGTATTCGGGCATCTGCGCCATCGACCGCATGATCCATATCATTGAAATGGAAAAAGAGACATTGAAACAGCTGTGAGTTCGGATCGGAAGTCGAATGTCTCTTCGAAAAGGAGAACGGACTTGACTGAATCAGAACTTTACCGAGAACTCGGAAAACTTACTAAAGAAAAGGAAAGATGGCCGGAGAGCGTGCGGTGAATGCACTCGGAAGGATCGGGCGCGGGTGCTTTTCCAATATCGAGATGTATTGGGAAGAACTGTTTAGTTTTTCGGAGTTTGTGCGCCCGTACCTTCCTAAACTGCAGAAGCTTTCTGAGACAGATGAAAACCGCGTTGTCCGGATCCACGCGTCTGGGGCGATCAGGGCAGCGGGATTATTTTGATATATCCACCAACTTGGTGGAAAATGGACTATTTTACAAATTTACCCCAACTTAGGGTGAAATCCTTGCCTTCAGACCCCCCTGTTTGTGCATATCTCATTGCAATTGGAGAGCAAGTATAGCACTATGTTATAGATGGAGGTGCGGCGTGAGTATTGTACGGTATATCGATGAGACAGATGATAGACTGAAGATCAGCAATGTCTATGAGCAGAGCTGGAAGTCTGCATATAAAGGAATCATTCCGCAGGATTATCTGGATAGCATTCCATCCGGAAGATGGGCGGCGAAGGTGGATAATCCTAGTTGGCATACACTGGTATGTGTTGAAGATGAAAAGATCGTCGGAACAAGCAGTTTTTGTAAATCGAGATTTGATGCGTTCCCGGGCTATGGTGAAGTGATATCCATCTATCTTTTGCCGGAGTATGTGGGACGCGGTTACGGCACACAGCTGATGGAAAAAGCTTTAGCCGAGCTCAAGCAAATGGGATATAAGAAAGTAATGCTTTGGGTGCTGGAAGAGAATACGAATGCCAGAGATTTCTATGAAAGAATGGGATTTCAATTGGCATCCGAGGTGCGTGATGATTCGATTGGCGGCAAGAGTATACGAGAAGTGAGCTATGAAAAAGACTTGTGAAAGCAGACGCTGTATGGATAAGAGTTGGCTGACTTCCGAGGAGGCGTTTTCGATTTATGCGCCTTGCATGTATCAGCCGGCTTATAAGGATTTCATCGCGCTGATGGAGAAGTATTTTTCGAATCCGTCTGTGAAGATCTTCGTGTGTGATATGGATAGCGAAAAAGCCGGTATTCTGGTGCTGAAAGAGATAGAAGCAGCAGAAGGTTCTGAAACGGGAGACGAGGCGGAGATCCTGGGTATCGCTGTGAAAGAGAATCTGCGGGAAAAGGGTATCGGCAAAGAAATGATATATCAGGTGATGGAGACCGAGCACCTCAAGACGATCACGGCGCAGACAGACGACGATGCGATCGGATTCTACCGGAAAAGTGGTTTTGAAGCGGAAAGAGTCGTGATCGAGTACCCGAATGGATCTGTGGTCCGATATAACTGTAGTCTGACCATTGAATGATTGCGTTCCTTGTGAGTCTTTATAAACTATCTGGACAATTACAGAAGATAAGAGAAGTTCTATACTAAATAACAAAAGTGTAAAAACGAATGTGAATGGAGGAAGTAGAAATGGCAGAGAGTTTTCTGTGTCTAATGGCGGATCTGGACGAAGATGTTCAGAAGAATATGACGGCTTGGTATGAAGAGCTTCAGAAAGAGGGCTTTACCGGGACGCAGACGCCGAATCTTCCTTATCACATCAGCCTCGCAACATATCCTCTGGAGATGGAAGAAGAGGTCCTCGAGAACATCAAAAAAGTGGCGGAGGAATTCTCGCAGGTGGAAGTAGACCTGAGCCACATCGGAATGTTCGCCGGGGGGCAGGTGCTTTTCGCGGCGCCGGAAAGAAATCCGGAACTGGATAGACTTCAGGAAGCCTGCCAGATGGGTGTGCCGCAGCAGTATGGATTTACTCCGCATACCACGATCCTGATCGATGATCCGGAGGTCGTACATGCTGCGCTTCCGACTTTTGTAAAGTGTTTCCGGCCGATGACAGGCAGAATTACGCGACTCCATCTTTGTGCTTTCTGGCCGACAAGAGAGATCGCGGCGCTGGAACTGAAGGGAAGATGATCGCTTGATCCAACAATTTTGAACTTACGAATAAAATAACGCTTGACGACAGATAGGTAACATGTTACACTTTCATGCAAGAAAGGTAATGTGTTACCTATCTGTGTATTGTAAGAAAAGAAAGTGAGAAGGATATATGAACTACGACGAAATGGTCAATAACAGTCAGGTCGCATTTGGAGACATGCCTCCGCAGCCTTTTCTCCTCGGACTTCTCAGTGCTTTTGATAACCGGTTCCAGGCCAGTGCGGATACTCTCTTTAAGGATATAACGTGGAAGCAGTTCTTCGCGATCATCTGCATCAATCTTTGTAAGGAAAGCCCGACGCTCAATGAACTATCAGAGATCATGGGCAGCTCTCACCAGAACGTCAAGCAGATCCTCAATAAACTTTCGGATAAGGGTTTTGTGGAGATGATCCAGGATGAAGAAGATAAGAGAAAACAGCGGATCGTACTGACAAAGAAGTGTATCCGCTTCTGTGAGAAGAATGACGAGCAAAGCAAGGCAATCATTGGCAGGATCTTTGACGGGATCAGTGAACGAAGTCTTGCGACGACGATCAAGACGATCATGAAAATGGAAAGGAACATCAGTGAACTATGAAAGACACGAAGATGAAGAAGAGGTGGTGGAAGATGGTCCTGCTTATTCTTCTTTCAATTCTCGCATTGATCGTGATTTGGTTTCTGATCCCGTATTCTCCATTAAAAACACAGTTTAAAAAGGATATCCGCTCTCTTCAGAAAGAGACAATATATGAAAAGGATGACCTGTTTACGAAAGATGAATTCGCCGGCCTTCCGGAGCCGCTCCAGAAGTATGTGGAGGCTTGCGGCTATATCGGGAAACCGAAGATGAACTGGGTATGCATGACATATGATGATGTGGATTTTAAACAGGGAAAAGACGGTCCCTCTTTGAAGATCGACTACACCCAGTATGATTTCGTTTCCGTTCCCTGCCGTATGGCCTTTATTGACAGCAGTATGTTTGGCGTTCCTTTTGAAGGATATGATTCCTATCTGGACGGCAAAGGCGGAATGAAAGGTGTGGTCGGGAAAGTGGTCACGATCTTCAACGAAACCGGACTGCAAATGGATCAGGCATGCCTGGTCACGTATCTGGCGGAAAGTCTTTTTGCACCATCTATTCTTCTTTCAAACTACATTACCTGGGAAGAAATCGATGCCTATCATGTAAAAGCAGTGATCACTTGTAGCGGACAGACAGCGTCAGGCATATTTACTTTTAACGAAAAGAACGAGTTTGTCTCTTTTACAACAGAGGACCGAAGTGCCACGAATTCAGATGGCGTGATCGAACACATACCTTGGACGGCATCTTGTGACCGGTATCAGGTGGCGGAAAACGGGATTTCCTATCCCACTTCTTTCTCGGCTACATGGCATTATCCGGATGGCGATTTTACCTATTTTGACGGGACGATCGATAGCGTGACATACGAAGAATAGTGGCGACAAGGCACCTTACAGGCATCGGCTTGACGGTAAAAAAGTAATGTGTCACACTAAAATTCTTCGACGACAAGGAAAGGACATTTTAGAATTATGAAGACTTTAGTTATCTATACATCACAAACAGGATTTACTCAAAGATATGCAGAATGGATCAAAGAAGAAACGTCAGCAGACGTTCTTGATCTGAAAGAGGCGAAGAAAAAGAAAGCGGACTATTTCCTTTCTTATGATGCCATTCTTTACGGTGGCTGGGTGAATGCCGGAAGAGTCACGGGAGCCAAATGGTTCTTCAGTAAAGCGGCTTCGTGGAACGATAAGAAATTGGGCCTGTTCGTCGTGGGCGCAAGTCCGGCAGAGAATCCGGAAGCGAAGAGTGCAATGGAAAAGGTCATCCCGGAAGAACTGAAGAGCCGGATATCGGGCTTCTACCTTCAGGGCGGCCTGAACTATGACCGGATGGGTACAGGTTCCAAACTTGCCATGAAAGCGCTTCTTTCTATCATGAACCATAAGAAGAATCCGACTGAAAAAGACAAAGCCATGGCAGAATTGATTTCACATTCCTACGATATTTCAGACAAAAAATATATTGCACCTATTGTTTCCTATATGAGATGATATACTTGATATATAACTATCTAAGCTAGTAGTGATCTCGATCAGGAGGAGTAGTGTTATGCCGTATTGGTTTTTCGGACGGACCTGTGATATGAGCCGGAATGGCATCCTTCAGAGCCACTTCTTTTTCTTAAAGAAGATCAAGCTTGCAATGACGATCAGGATGCATACGACAATTACGATCGGGTAAGCTATCGGAGAAGCAAGTTCAGGCATATGAACGAAGTTCATACCGTACCAGCCGGTAATCAATGTCAGTGGCATGAAGATGCTGGTTACGACGGTAAGGATCGTCATGATCCTGTTCTGCTTCAGGTCGATCTGTGTCTGATTCAAGTCGCGGATATGTGACGTATAGTCGGCCAGGGAAGAAGCCATCTCGTGTAAAGTCTGCACTCTCTGGAAGACGAGGTGAAAATATCTCTCGTTATCTTCCTTAAAGAATTCATTTTCATTCTCTTCCAGCTCCTGGCTTAGATCCATGAGCTGGGCATAATGAATCCGCAGATCACGAAGTTCGCTTCTGATATCTGTCAACTCCTTGATGGAACCTGTTGATTCATCGTTCAAGACCTCTTTCTCGATCTGATCCAGTCGGGCATCGTATTGTTCGATGATCTTATAGTCCCTGTGAATGATGCTCTCAAGAAAATCGTAAAGAAACCGCTCCAGACAAGGATTAACATATTTCTTAGTCTTTATGATTTTTTCTATTATCTTCGAAGCGAATCCTTCGTCATCGATAAAGACTACGCCCCTTTCGTCCAAAGCGAATGCGAAATTGTGCTTAGGTCCGGAGGTGTTCTTTCTGCTCGGGATCGAGAAAGTCCCTGTAAGAGAATCGATATTTACCTCAACGTGAGTATCTGTGATTTCTTCAAGATTGATCTCCCACTCCATTCCCATGCCGAACTTCTTGTTCGAATCGAGCCACTCTTCGGAGCGGATCACGGCAATATACTGGAACTTAAGGTTTTCAAAAGTTTTCGGAACGAATTCTTCGATCCTCTCGCCAATCTTGTAGTACATCTCAGATATAACCTCTCTTTTCTTCTTGTCGCACCAAGCATTATCTTCGAAAACTCGCGTTCTTACCATACATATTGTACAACAAAGCGGAGATTTTTGTCCGATGAAGAGAAAGAATGCGCTCAATACATAGAAAGACGAAGCAAGAAGTGCTTAAATTGAGTGATATAATGTGTCTGTCCGGGTGCTCCCTGGAAGTATATCGATAAGGAGATCCTATGCTGAAAGAATCCTTTACAGAAAATATCGGGACAGAAAGACCACTTTCCGGAAAGTGCGAAGATCAGGAGACGAAGCTTCCGATCAGAAATGTCGTACTTGATATGGGAAATGTTCTTCTGGATTTTAATCCCGACTTTGTGTTAGCTGCTTACTGTTCATCCGAGGAAGAGAAAGAAGTGATCAGAAGAGAACTTTTCGAAGGACCGGAATGGCTGATGGGTGACCGGGGTGACATTAAGGACAGAGATCGATACGATCTGGTGAAGAAAAGAGTTCCGGAGAAATACCACGATGCGCTGAAGAAGTGCGCGGACGGATGGGAGATCTGCATGAAGCCACTGGAGGGCGCGCGAGAGTTCTGTGAGCGCGTCAAAGCGAACGGATATGGAATCTACGTCTTGTCGAATGCAAGTGACTTGTTCTATGTGTATTTCCCCAAGTTCCTGCCGCTCGATTTTTTCTCCGGAGTATTTGTCTCCTCGGATTATCTCATGCTAAAGCCTGATGTGGAAATTTATAAGACATTTCTGAATAAATATGGCTTGAAGAGCGAGGAGTGTCTTTTCATAGATGACCGCGAGGAGAATGTAGCCGGCGCAAGGAAAGCCGGCATGCAGGCATTCTGTTTTAGAGGAAATTATAAAGAAGTGATTCAATTACTGGGGATAAACTGAGAACCCGGGTTTTGTAATAAGAATTACGATGCTGTGTGCTGAGGCATGGGAGATGATATTGATATGAATATACACGGATTGATGAAAATGACTCTCCTGGATTTTCCGGGAAAAGTAGCCTGCACGGTTTTTCTGGGCGGGTGTGATATGCGGTGCCCTTTCTGCCATAACGGGGAATTACTTGACCCCAACGCACCGGCCATAATGGATGAGACGGAACTGCACCGCTTTCTTCAGACGCGCAAAGGCCTTCTGGATGGAGTGGTCTTTACCGGAGGAGAACCTCTCTTGAGAAAAGAACTGCCTACATTGCTTTCTTCGATCCGTGAATTGGGTTTCCAGATCAAGCTGGATACGAACGGAAATCACCCGGACCAGCTGAAAAAAGTGGTAGAAGCGGGTCTGGTGGACTATGTGGCAATGGATATCAAAAACTGCCCGGATAAGTACGGTGTTACGATCGGGATCCCGGGTTTCGATATTTCTAAAATTTTAAAAAGTGTCGAGTTCCTTCTGAGTGGAAAAGTCGACTACGAGTTCAGAACCACGGTGGTCAGCCCTTTGCACGATGAGGAATGCATGCAGAAGATCGGAGAATGGATCAAAGGTGCAAAGAGATACTATTTGCAAGGATTTGTGGATAGGGAGACTGTACCATGCAGGGATCTTCAACCCTGTTCCGAAGCGCAGATGAAAGCTTTTCTGGAGATCGTCCGGCCATATGTGAAAGAGGCAGATTTAAGAGGTTTGTAACAGAAAAATCAAATACGTAATTAAAAAGAAAGACACAATATATTGTGTTTAGCACTTTTTTCTTCACAAGATATTGACTTTTCCTACCGTAGTGTTATCTTTTATATAACAGCCATTTATGGGGAGTTCGTGGAGGGCTGTTATCCAGTGTAAACAGTAAATTCGGAGGCGAAGGTATGTATCGGGTATCTAAGAGAGATGGTGTCGTAGTTGACTTTAATGTATCCAAAATCAGTGCAGCTATTCAGAAAGCTTTTGAGGGATGTAACAAGCAGTATCATCCGTCAGTGATCGATATGCTGGCACTTCGTGTAACCAGTGATTTCGAGTCGAAGATCAAGAATGAAGTGATCTCCGTGGAAGATATTCAGGATAGTGTTGAGAAGATCCTTTCCGAGGCAGGCTACTCAGACGTTGCCAAGGCTTATATCCTTTATAGAAAGCAGCGTGAGAAGATCCGTAATGTCCGTAATACGATGCTCAACTATAGAGACATCGTGGATAATTATCTGAAGATCAACGACTGGCGTGTGAAAGAGAACTCGACCGTTACCTATAGTGTCGGCGGACTGATCCTTTCCAATTCCGGTGCGATCACAGCCAACTATTGGTTGAGTGAGATCTACGATAACGAAGTGGCGGAAGCGCATAGAAGCGCCCAGATCCATATCCATGACCTGAGCATGCTCACCGGTTACTGCGCAGGATGGTCTCTGAAGCAGCTTATCCAGGAAGGCTTGGGTGGTGTTGTCGGTAAGATCACTTCTGCTCCGGCTGGACATCTTTCCACACTTTGCAACCAGATGGTCAACTTCCTCGGCATCATGCAGAATGAATGGGCCGGCGCGCAGGCATTCTCCTCTTTTGATACCTATCTTGCTCCTTTCGTAAAGATCGATAATCTTTCCCAGAAGGAAGTAAAACAGTGCATTCAGTCCTTCATCTTCGGTGTTAATACTCCTTCCAGATGGGGTACACAGTCTCCGTTCACGAACATCACACTGGATTGGGTCGTTCCGAAGGATATGATGGACGAGCAGTGCTGGGTCGGCGGAAAGCAGGTGGATTTCACCTATGGTGAGTGCCAGAAAGAGATGGACATGGTCAATAAAGCGTTCATCGAGATCATGATCGAGGGTGACGCCAACGGCCGTGGATTCCAGTATCCGATCCCGACTTACTCCATTACAAGAGATTTTAACTGGGATGAGACAGAGAACAACAAGCTGCTCTTTGAAATGACCGCAAAATACGGTACACCTTATTTCTCCAACTACATCAACTCCGACATGGAGCCGAGTGATGTCCGAAGCATGTGCTGCCGTCTGAGACTGGATCTGCGTGAGCTTCGTAAGAAGTCCGGCGGTTACTTCGGAAGCGGTGAATCCACAGGTTCTGTTGGTGTTGTCACCATCAACCTCCCGCGTATTGCATACCTGGCGGAAGATAAGGCAGATTTCTATTCCAGACTGGATAGACTGATGGATATTGCTGCAAGATCTCTTAAGACGAAGAGAACCGTTATTACTAAGCTTCTGGATACCGGTCTGTATCCGTACACGAAGAGATATCTCGGGACTTTCGACAATCACTTCTCCACCATCGGCTTGATCGGTATGAACGAAGTGGGTCTGAATGCAAAGTGGCTGCATAAGGATCTTACCCATGTGGAGACACAGGAATTTGCAGCAGAAGTACTCAATCACATGAGAGAGAAACTCAGTGACTATCAGGAGCAGTACGGTGATCTTTATAACCTGGAAGCGACTCCGGCAGAATCGACCACTTACAGATTTGCTAAGCACGATAAAGAACAGTTCCCGGACATCATCACTGCGAATGAGAACGGCACACCTTACTACACCAACTCTTCGCACCTCCCGGTAGGATATACGGAAGATATCTTTACTGCTCTGGATGTTCAGGATAACCTGCAGACTCTCTACACTTCCGGTACAGTATTCCATGCTTTCCTCGGTGAAAAACTCCCGGATTGGAAAGCTGCGGCAAATCTGGTACGTAAGATCGCTGAGAACTACAGACTGCCGTACTATACCATGTCTCCGACATATTCCGTATGTAAGAACCATGGCTATATCACTGGTGAAGTATTTGTCTGCCCGGACTGTGGCCAGAAAACGGAGGTATACAGCCGTATTACCGGTTACTATCGTCCGATCCAGAACTGGAACGATGGTAAGGCCCAAGAGTATAACGACAGAAGAGAATACAACATTGCCAATAGTCATCTTTGCCATTGCGGACCGATGATTGCCAAGGTTGCACCGGAAGATTATCAGTACGAAGAGAAAGTCGAAGTGGTGGAGGAGAAATCCGAAGCTACAGACGGTATCCCGACAATGTACGTGAAAGATCACTGCCCGAAGTGCAAGGGTGCGGAGCAGAAGTTCAAACTTGCCAAGATCGAGTACAAAGTTGTCAATTGTTCACAGGATATGGATCTGGCAAGAGAGTTGAATATTCAGCAGACACCGACAATTATTGATCCGGACGGAACCAGATATGTTGGTGACACAGCAGCGGCCGAGTGGATCAAAGCACATGCACCGGTAAGTGTTTCTTAAGGAGCTAACATAATGTACGATATAATCGTTGTCGGCGGTGGACCAGCTGGTCTCACCGCCGCTATATATGGAAGAAGGAACCTCAAGACGGTTCTGGTCATAGAGAAATCTGTTTTTGGTGGACAGATCGTAAATTCTCCTAAAGTCGAGAATATTCCTGGATTTGATTCGATAAGTGGAGATGAATTCGGCGATAAGCTTCTGGAGCAGGCTATGGGTCAGGGTGCAGAAGCAACCATTGAGAAGGTGACTGCGATCGAGAAAACCCTGGATGGCTTTCTCGTATCTACCGAAGACGGTTCTCAATATGAAGGAAAGACAGTGATCCTGGCTACAGGGACCACACATAGAACACTGGGACTGCCTGGCGAAGAAGACCTGATCGGAAGCAATATCAGCTTCTGTGCAGTATGTGACGGTGAGTTCTATCGGGATAAGACTGTTGTTATGGTCGGTGGCGGCAATTCCGCTTTCGTGGAGTCTGCCATGCTGGTTGGCATTGTAAAAAAACTCATTATCCTTCAGGATCTTCCTGTATTTACGGCAGACCAGAAATTGCAGGATCAAGTCCTGGCCGGCAATAATGTGGAGACACATACCGGTACGAAGGTGCTCGCTTATGAAACAGCCGGAGATGCCGAAAAACACCTGATTGGTGTTACCTATGAAGAGAATGGCGAGAAGAAGACTGTTGATTGTGACGGTGTATTCCTGGCAGTAGGCCTGGTACCGGATAACGAAGCTTTCAAGGAATTGGCAGAGTTGGACGAACGAGGGTATTTCCTTCCGGAGAATATCTGCCACACCAAGACTCCCGGCATCTTTGTTGCAGGCGACTGTTGCCGTAAGACTTTGAGACAGGTCACTACGGCGTGTGCGGATGGAGCCTACGCTGCTATCAGCGCATGTGATTACCTCAGCAAACTGGGTTCCTGATGCCTGTTTCCCCTTTATCTGATAGTATTTCACCTCATTTTCGTATATAATGGAGTGAAAACTTTGGAGGAGGAGAGGTAGATGAAGTCATCGTTGAAGCGTGTGCTTGGAATAATGCTCACGGTATCTATGTTACTCTCTTTTTCTTCCTGTAAAAAACCGGAAAAACCATCTGCACCTGCTCCCAAGACGATCGGTGAAAATGACCCATATTACACTGTAAAAGAGACGGAGATGAAGTTACTCGCTGTGCCGGAATCAGACTTTTCCTCTTACATAGTCAGATCGGCACAGATCGTAAGTGACTATGTCGTGGCTTCTTACGAAGTCAGCTACGAATTACCCGAGCTCGACGTGCAATACTATGACCTGCTTGAGCAAGGAAAATGGGATGAATTAGCAGATTATAACAGACAGCAATACGATACAGTGCTTCTGATCTTCGACATGAATGGAAATCAGGTCGGGAAAGTGCCGTTAGAAGACGATTTGTCTGTAAATGGTGTTTTTTCTTCCGACGACGGAAATTTCCTGGCAGTCATTGAGAATACCAGTATAGACAGTGTTGAAAGATATAAGATCATTAAGTTTAATAAAGAAGGCAACATTCTGGAAGCTTCCTTTCTAAGGTCGGAAGATAACCCGACCCGGGATTGCATTTTCGAAATGACTGCGGACGGAAATCTGATTACGGTCAATTACGATGCTATATACTGTTTTAACCAGAAAGGGGAGATCCTCTGGAAGACCGCTTTAAACGTAGATGGCGGTAACGGATTTGAACACCGGTGTTATCAGGATAATGGAAACTGGTATGTTAAGGGATTCAACAGCTCGAATCAAGCCTACACAGATATGTTGTTTATCCAAGGTTTTAATGATAAGACCGGAGAATTGAATAAAACAAGGATCGGTATATCAACAGCGTTATCCTCGAATATTTTTACCAGCGGAAATAATTGTTATTTTGTGAAAGACAATGGGATCTACCAGGCAGATCTGATCAATTTCGGAGAAAAAGAGGTGCTGGATTGGTACTGGGCCGACGATCGCGCCGATAATTTGGATGCATCCAGTCTGACCATCACACCTTCCGGGGACATGCGTTTCTTAAGCTATAGATATGTTCCGTTTGGTATAAGTTCCTCGGGTCAGGAAAAAGTCATTCAGAAAATACGAGTGATTGAGTATGTGAAAGAAGAGAAGAATCCGTACGCCGGAAAAACACTTATCATCATGGGGGTCAATGAGGCATCCTCTGATGCACTCTGTGATTATGTGGTTCGCTATAACAAGAAAGAGAGCAGTCCGGCGCGTATCCAGATCAAGGATTATCGTTCTTTTACGAAAGACACATTGGAAGGATTTAAGAGTGATGAAGTTGCGGTACAACTCTATCAGGAGATGTCTTCCGGAACGGGACCGGACATTCTGGTCAATTTCTCATCCTACAGTCAGTTCAATAAAGAAGGCGTTCTGCTGGATCTGAATGCTTTCATAGACGGGCCACGAGGAATGAGTCGGGACGATTACCTGGACAATGTTTTCCGGGCATTTGAAACGAAGGGGAAACTATTCCAGATTCCGATCTGCGTAGATATAGCCGGTTTTATCGGAAACAAGGAAATGATTGGACAGAGAACAGGATGGACATTTTCGGAATTTGAACAGGTCGTCGGACATATATCGAAAGACGTTCCGGTTATTTACGATATCGAACAATCGAGGTTGCTTGATATGCTTCTTTCCAATTCCATGACCACTTTTGTCGATTATGATAAGAAAGAGGTATATTTTGACAGCGACGAGTTTAAACAGATCCTTAAATTGGCAAAATCTTATGGTTTTAATCAGTACAATTCTCCAGACGAGTTTTCAGACGAAAATAAAGCGTATACGAAACTGGATGATGGCAAAGTCGCGATGGTAGAAACGTATCTGTACAATCTTGATACTTTCACAAGAGGTTCGGTTCTTTGCAAGGGGAATGCCATTTATGTAGGTTATCCGTCCCCTGATGGAACCGGTATGTCTGCCAGACCGACACTCACGCTTGCTATCTCAGCCGATTCTGCGTGCCAGGATCCGGCCTGGGATTTTATACGTTTTCTTTTTGATGAAGCGGAGCAAGAGACACTGGCCAGTAGTTATATGTCTATTCCAATGAACCGGAAAGTTTTGGAATCCACAATGAGTAATGAAATCAAAACCAGAAATGAATTGCTCGCGAAGGATCCAAGCCTGCAGACAGAATTGTCCAAATTGACGGAAAAGGATGCAGAGGGATTCAAGAGCGTAATTGATAATGTCAGCACGATCAGTTCATTTGACATGGAGATCCTTCGTGTCATTTTTGACGAAGTCGCGACATATTTCTGGGGAAATGACACAGCGGAAGACGTCTGTAAGCGCATACAGGACCGTGCTTCTGTGATCATCAAGAACAGGAAATAAAGCCTCCCCTATACACTATCAGGGCCGGTGTTTCTTCGTCTTCTTCTCGATGTACATGATCTTGTCTGCATTGTTCATGCATTCCATAACGGCACTCCACTCAGAGACTTCACATGTACCTATACTGGCGCTGAGCGTATACTCATGGGATTGTTCTGTGTTGACCTTTTTTATCGCGGCACGGAAACTTCGAATGAATTGACCGATCCTGGCTTTATCGTCTAGGATCAGAACGGCTTCAAATTCGTCACCGCCCATTCTGGCAGCAAATTCCTCACCACGGAGAGACGACTGCAGGCATTCGGCTATGCCCTTTAACGCTTCATCACCGGCAGCGTGCCCAAGGGTATCGTTGATCACTTTCAGACCGTCCATATCTATGCTGGCTACTGCAATCTTATAACGGTCTGTTGTACCGTTCGTGAAACATTCCGAGATCCGTTTCTCGAAACCCCGACGATTATACAACCCTGTCAATGCATCTTTGAGATACAGATCCATGATGTTGTTGACCTCGGAAATCTTGTTGTAAAGGCGTAAACGGTTCAATGTCTGACCGAAAAGCACCATGACAAATTCCACTTTCTCATCAATAAAGAACTTCGGTTCCGGAACCATTGTAAGGATCACATACCCATACACTTCGCTCTTGTAAAGGATCGGAAGGAAAATACGTGTCTCCGCAATATCTTCTTCAAACTGTTCCGGAAGCAGTTTCTCTTTCGGAAAAGCAATATCCGTACACACACTTGTATCTGCATTAAAGTAACCCTTGACCATGCGGTCATTTTCACAGTACTGGCAGAGATATGCTTTCGAAAACACACCAAAATCCTTGAGATAATGGAGCGTCTGATTGATGCAGTCTTCGTAGGTCAGGACATCTTCATAATCAGCGCTCATCAGAACGAAGGTACGTGTCTTATCATAATAGTTGGTCTGCAAGGCTTCCATACGTCGGTGCATCTCATCGAAGTCTTTCTCGCTCATGACTTCCTTCGTACTTTCCCGAAGGATCATGCGTCCGGGAACAGAGATGCTGATATCGACTTCTTTGCCTGCAAGAATCTTTTCCAGATAATCGATGGCAGTAAATGCCAGTGTGGTTTCCGGAATATCTGAAGTTGTCAGAGAAGGGACATGTACAGCCGAGGCGTCAATATTGTCTACACCTGTAATATATGTGTCTTTCGGAATGGAATAACCCCGTTTCTGCAACTCGTCCATCAGGGCAATGGCCATGTAGTCGTTCGAACAAATAATTGCACGCGGAAGGGATCCGTCTTCCTTGATAAAAAAATCCGCTGTTTCCGGTCCCTGATTGGTCCAATAGTTTCCATGGAAGACCATGCTTTCGCGCACTTCATATCCGGCCTCTCGCATGGCATCCTCGAATCCGGCAGTTCTTTCGAAGGAATCCTTCAGTTCACTTTTTCCGGTTACAAAACCAATGTCATCACTGTTGCACTTCTGTATAACATACTCGGCTATATCATGCATGATCTGCCGGTTATCCGGAACGATACAGTAAAATCCGGGTTCGTCAACACGAATGCTGACGACAGGTGGAAGATTTCTGGCGGAAAAGAGATTTTCCATAAGATTTTTATCAAGACCCACGTGGCTCATAGTATCTGAGCAGATGATGATCCCGTCATAGTTCTCCAATGGCGGAAGAGAAAGGATACTCTTTAATCCTTGCGCATGAAGAGGGCTCTCACTAGGAACCGAGCAATTACCGAATACGTCCAGACGATGGCCATGTTCTAAAGCACGTTTCTGAAGATTCATAATGATCGCAGATGAATAATCCCGGTACATATCACCGACAAAAGCACATATCTTCATAAGCAAATACCTCACATGTGTATATTATACAATCTGTTTTCTTCATATTTTGAGTTCTTTTGTAAAAAAATTGTTAGAGGTTGTGTTCTAGAAAGATCCTTTGCACTACCGATGAAAAGGATTATACTGGAATCCGCATAGGATGAGTCGAAAGGAAGGTAGAAGCAGTGCGTTTCCGTCGCCTGACAAAGGAAGAGATCGATCAGAAGAATGAACCGCCGAAGCTGACTACATTGGAGGAAATCGGTAATTCCGTGACCCACGGAATCGGAGCAGGTCTGTCGATCGCCGGATTCGTTCTTTTGCTTATCAAATCGGATACCGGTCTGAAGATCCTGGCATCTTGTTTTTACGGAATCTGTCTGATCCTTCTCTTTTTAATGAGCTGCCTTTACCATGCCTGGAAGAGCGGTCTGTTCGTCAAGAAATTGTGGCGACGGTTCGATTACTCCTCGATCTATCTCCTGATCGGTGGCACATTCGCGCCTCTTTGCCTTGTTTATTGGGGCGATACAAAAGGACTCGTCATGTTTTGTATCCAGTGGGGGCTGATCTTGCTGGGCATCACTTTTATCGGTATTTTCGGTCCGGCCAGGCTGATGCCTGTACATTTTACCCTATACTTTCTAATTGGTTGGAGCGGTCTATTATTTGTTCCGGGAATGATCAAGCATGATCTTTGGCTGTTCTTTATGATCCTCGGCGGTGGTCTGCTTTACACATTTGGCATGATTCCATTCGTGAAAGATAAGAAAGGCGATCACTTCATCTGGCACATTTTCGTGCTTCTGGGAGCCGCCGCGCACTGGTTCGGCATCTATCTTTTTGTATATTAACCCCGCCTGCCTGCTATAAAGTCCCGATTATGGGACGGCAAATAATTTAGAATCCATGATAACAAGTGAGAAAAGTGTCTCTCGTTATGGCTAAAAGTCACTTTTTGAGGAGGTTATTATGGATATTGCGATTCTCATTCTATCTTCTATTGCGCTCATAGGCGTGATTCTGGTGATCGTACTGTTGGTCCGCACATATGCATCTATCTTTGTTCTGGGGGAGAAGGTCAAGACTGAGGATATGAGCGGTTTACAGGACTCTATCAGCAATGTTGTCGAGCAGCGCATCTCCATAATGGAGGAGAAGATGACACGTGTTGAGAAGGAGGAGCAGGAGGCGACCAGGCGGCACAATGAAGAACTGAATAAGATGAGTGACCGGATCTATATGGGGAAACTGGAAGCGATGAATAACAGTATCGTTGCTGTTCTGGATAAGGATAAGGAGAGCAACAAAGTGCTTCTGGAGGGAAATGCGAAGATTCTATCCGGAGGATTAGAATCCCTGAATAAGAGCATGGAGACCAGACTAGACGGGCTCACGAAGTCACTTTCGGACAGCTTTCTGAATATGCGCAAGGAGAACAACCAACAGATCGATAAGATCCGTGAGACGGTCAACGAGAAACTGGATAAGACTTTGAATGAGCAGTTTGATAAGAGCTTCAAGAGTGTGCTGACACAGATGACGGAGCTGCAGAAGACGATGGGCGAATTAAAGGGTATTTCCAATCAGGTAGGCAGTCTGGAGAAAACACTGAATGGTGTCAAGACTCGAGGAATCATGGGGGAAGTTCAGTTGAAGCAGATCATTGCGGATGTACTGACCCCGCAGCAATACGATGTGGAAGTTCCGACGAAGCCGGGATCTTCTGAACATGTAGAGATAGCAATCAAAATGCCGCTGCGTGAGGAGACAGGCTTTGTTTACCTCCCGATCGACTCGAAATGCCATCTGGATTGTTATGAAACATTGTTACAAGCATATGATTCAGGCGACCGGGACCAGATTTCCAAAGCAAAAAAGTCATTCTCCGATGCGATCCGTGAAGATGCCAGAAAAATCGAAGGTAAATATATCAGCGTACCGGAAACCACTCCGTATGCCATCCTTTTTGTACCGTTTGAAGGTATGTATTCGGAAATTGTAAACCTGAATCTGCTTGATGAGCTGAACAAGCTTCATGTGACTGTAGCGGGCCCGTATACGCTTATGGCTATTCTGAGCACTGTGACGAACTATTTCCAGTCCTTGGCAATAGAGAAGAAATCCCATGAAATCGAACGCACACTTTCTGCAGTGAAGAAAGAGTTCGGGAAGTACGAAGATGCATTGGAAAAAGTTAAGAGAAGCCTGGATGCAGCTTCAAATAACCTTCAGACGCTAAGAATAACACGTACCAATGCTGTAAATCGGGCACTAAGGAGCATTACAGAAATGGAAGACACCCCGACACTTACCGAAGACGTTCCGGAAATGATTGGTGAATGAATCAGTCCATAGCCATAAGATCAAAATCATCTTTCATGACGGCAATGATAACCGGTGCGCCAGGCGCTTTTTCCGCATCGGAATCAGACTTGTCAAGAAAAGAGAGTCCTGAGGTAGCAATTCCATTGACAATATAGCCCTTGTCATTTTTGCCAAGGATCGTCCCGGTATAGAAAGAGTAGTTTTTCTTGCCTATGTTTTTCATGGTGGAGATGATATTGTAAACAGCATAGAGAGGAAGACAAAGGATGAGCAAAAGTGCAAGGATGATCTTGACGCTGTATACGATGATATGAAAAACATGAATGAAGAGAAGGATCACCGTAATAGCAACGGCCAGAAGAACGATCGATCCTAACAATAGTCCCAAAGCCGACTTGACTTTTCTGGAAGTATATTCCTGGACTTTGGCATCGGAAGGTGTATACGACTGCACGATGGAAAGATCGATCTTGGGTGGAGTGGACTGTGATTCAGACATATTTTTTCCCTCTTTTCGAGATTTATTCATTCTGGCAAAATGTTTGCGCAGAAAAATCTACGCTGTATTATATCACTTTTGCCAAAGAACAGGGAAGTCGGTTGCCGGCTGAAAAGGCTGAAATAGCGCAGTGTGAAGCAGGTTCGGAAGATGAAGGCCCCTTCAAAGAGGTCGTTTTTCCTGAAAAAACGAATTAATAGTGGAAATGTTCCTTTTTCTATGATAGAATATCTCATGTCGCTTCAATAGAAGCAGAAGACTTCGGCATGGAGAAGTACCCAAGAGGCCGAAGGGGAGGCTTTGCTAAAGCTTTAGGTGGGTTTGCGCCCGCGCGAGGGTTCGACTCCCTCCTTCTCCGCCAAAACTGAGATCCTGAAAGCCTGAAATATAAGGTTTTCGGGATTTTTGTTTTCTTCTAAAATGTCATTTGACCACTAAATTGACCACAATTATGATCCAAGAGAATGGTTTCTATGAGACTTTATTGATGAATTTCTGCATGTTCTTGGCAGAACGTTGCTTCATCTCTTTGCTAACGTGTCCGTATTTATCAAGAGTGAAGGACGCGGTTGAATGCCCCATATTGTCCTGCAAAGTCTTTATATCGTCACCACTCTCGAGTGAGGCCACAGCATAAGTGTGTCGAAGATCGTGAAATCTCTTTTTCTCGATGCCGAGGCTTTTAACGATCCTCTTGTAGTTGTTGTACACTGTCGAGTGACAAAGATGGCTCCCCAGTTCGTTGGTAAAAACGAGATTCCACTCGTTATTCCAAGCAGATCCGGCGTTTTGGGCACATTGCTGTTGCCAGACAAGTTGTCGTTGGAGCATATCCAGTACCGCCGGAGCCACACCGATGTATCTCTCATGACCATTCTTTGTTCGATCGAGATGGTAATATGCTCCCTTATGGTGTGAGGATCTTTTCAGTTGCTTGTCGATCAGGATCATGTTGTTCTCGAAATCTACACAATCCCAAGACAACCCCAGTACTTCACCTTGGCGAAGTCCGGTAAACAAAGTCAAATAGTAGACGATCTCATACTTGTGGCCTTTGATTGCTTCGAGAAATCGGGAAATGTCCTCATTCTCGAGAGGCTCGATCTTGGTTTTATACGTCTTTGGTAGCTGGCATTTGTCTGTAGGGTTCTGTTTGAGCTCTCCTAGCAGATAAGCCTGAGTCAAAGCCTTGTGAAGTACACCGTGGATGTTCTTAATGGTTTTAACGCTTAATTTGCCACTTTCCAAAAGAGAATTGTAGAACTTCTGTATCTGCGTAGTCTTAAGTTCTTTTAGTTTGATTCTGCCAAGTGCCGGTATGATGTGGTTGTTGCAGATATTGGTATAAGAATCCAGTGTGAAATCCTTCACCGAAGGCTTCACATAGGTGTTAAGCCAGCACTCCAACCACTCTGAAACCGTATACTTCGAGGCAGCTGTATAAGTGCCCTCGTCGATCTCGACAGTAATCTGAGCCAGTTTCTTCCTGACCTCTTCCTGTGTCTTACCATACACAGATTTGCGTACATACTTTCCGGCGCCATCAGTCGCAGGAATGGAATAGATTCCTTCCCATCTACCGTCTGCGCGCAATCTTATGCAACCACTTCCGTTTGCGTTTCTTTTCATTCTAGCCATTTTTCCTCCTCGTATTATTAGATTTGTAGTTTTTGTAGACCCTCATCAAGGTCGTATAATTGCTAACAGACGCTGTGGATTAGTTTGTTCCTCCTAACGCTCGACGTTTTCGGAAAGGCAATAACCACA
>Ga0247611_10002447_pt1 | contig 29952 bp, 53 predicted proteins | sample 177DNAGHGhighgp2_FD_192422 | JGI IMG/M metagenome (GOLD analysis project Ga0247611, IMG submission 192422) | Sheep rumen microbial communities from Palmerston North, Manawatu-Wanganui, New Zealand - 1770 DNA GHGhigh gp2 | ecosystem: Host-associated > Mammals > Digestive system > Stomach > Rumen... | reverse complement strand
GTCTTCTCTCGCCCCTCGCAGTAGCTTCGTATCTGCAAGAAGCGGTGCTTCGATTTTGTTGCTGATTGCTATTTCCTTATCTGTCTCTACTGTAGCACAATACTTCTTATATGTCAATACTTTTTGGGAATATTTTTAAATCAGCCTTGGTGTAGCAAAGTGATTTTAGTGTACACATTATCTGCATTTTCCTAAACCTCTATATATATTTTTTCTATATAGGACTTTCTATATATTTACTACACATCTACACACATAAAAAAATAAATATAAAAATATATATAATATGTAATAGCATGTCAATATTTTTCAGTAAAAAAGAGTGTAGATAAGCTACACCTTATCTACACTCTAGCTACACTTTTCGATTTTATCTACACTCATTCATAACCGAAAGTTATTGCCCGATTTGTTTTTAAGAACCTTTGAGCATACGTTCTGCGATGTCCTTGTATTCCTGCAAGTGAGAATTTACAGCAGGTCGGAGATATCCTATTCCACCATTAGCGGCATCTATTCTTGATGTACCGAACTCTTGGTCACTATGTTATCGCAAAGGCTTTTTATCCCTTGCTTCTTATGATTTCCCATAAGGTCGGCATATATCACAATCCTATCATTAGGACTTCGGACACTCGTGGGTGGATTATATTTATTCACCACCTATGCTCTACGGTATTCCATAGCCTGTTCGCAATCTATGAAATTACCTCGGAATTAGCATTGATTAAACAGTTCGTCAATTCCTATAAATCCGTTTCGATTATATCTTGCAAATATTGTTTTAGTATCAAGATTGAAAATCTCACACCATTCAGTAAGCGTTCTTGTAGAATTTCCAATAGTTAAATTGATATTAGTCTCTCTGTTCCTGCATTGAGTTTTCATATCAACCCATCTACAATTTAATGGTTCATAATTCTTATCATTGTCTATGCGGTCGATAGTTAAATCATTTTGATAACCATTATTTATTGACCATTCATAGAATGATATAAAATCATTATTCCATTCATCACAAACTTTTATTCCTCTTCCGCCATATCTGTGATAACGAGTATTATGAGCATTGTTACACCTGTCTTTCATTCCTGTCCAAATACTATGTAATCGTGTATCACTCATATTATGAGTATTCCTAGCAAGATTGATTTCGTCCTGCTCTTTTTTGCGGCATCCGCAAGAAATTGTTTTACCTGCTATTAAAGCATCAGAGCGAATGGTTTTGATGTTTCCACAATCACATTTGCAAATGTAATAGGTTTTTCTTGATTGCTTATCATCAATCCCTATTACAGTTAATCTTCCGAACCGTTTCCCTGTTAAATCATTTTTGACTCGTTTCATTTCCTTCACCTCTACAATGTTCCAATTTCATAATATAATTGTACCACTTTCGATGAAAGAAATAAATCAGTTTTAGCTTTTTCCGATTTTGCCCGATTATTCAATACACATTACTGTGTAAGGGCGCACAAGTCTACGCAGCATATTCAACATTCGTTCCCACATAAACTGCCTCTTCCGAGACTGCAACTTTTTTGTCGATTGACCTTTGCAGAGTGCCAGTATCAACTGGTGCCAGTCCCGAGGCATATGTGGTACAAGTATCGCCTATTACAGTCAAGGCTCGTTCGACTGCTAAATCCTTGGCTTTTATAACCTCATCACTATGGTCTTCCACATCAATATTTAATGCCATAATCAACCCCTCTTTCTTTTTCTCTCATCCCTTTTCTTCTGTTTCTGCCATTCATGCCTCTTGTGCTTATCTTTCCAATCCTCATAACTCATTCCATCAAGTTTAGTGGTATTTCTCAATCCTAAATCTGACGCATCAAACTTTGAACCCTTATATATCGGTCGCATATCGCATCGGCAATTCATATTTTCTTCGGGCGGACCCGAGGCGCAAGGATACTCTAACCCATTTGAGAATGGTGCATTATATTCCTGCACTTCGCCGTCAAGGTCTACATGACTGTCACGGGTTCTGTTATCAAGCGTGGCAATCCATATCTTTTTTACAGGCAACCCTAAATCATGTGCACGCTTAATGCTTTCAAGCCTGCCTGCATTTTGCGCCCTGCCCATAAGAGTTCGTGCATTCCTTGTGGCAGAAACTCGGTCCATATCGGTAACTCTCTGTAATCGACTCGCAATTTTCGGTATAGCCTCACCCTGCAACACTCCCTGCGTGATAGCACTTCTGATTTTCTGCTCGTTCCATCTTTTATCTTTAGGAATGTCTACCTTTGCGATAGGGAATATCGGGGTACGTCCTGTGACTAACCCCGATACTGCATCCTCACTTACCAAAGTAAAGTTTGTGTCTATCCTTGCCTGCCTTTCGATTTCATACGTTGCAAAATTGGTATTCTCTGCAAATACTCTCGGAATCCTGCCATTAATGTAATCAGCCGCAATCTTATCTGCATGTACAACTCTTTCAGTCAAGTCTTGCACCATACCTTGTACTTGCTTATTTCGCAGAATGGCTCTGTTGCGCCAATCGATATATTGCTTGTGGGTAATATCCCCTTTTTGTTCTTTTGCACGCATAAGCGCATCAGTCTTTTCAAAATTAGACAAGACTTTGTTACACTTAACCTGCATTTCTTTTAAGGCTTGGGCATATTCTTTTTTTAGCTGTCTTTCGATACTGGCAATTTGTTTATCGGTATATTTTCTGCCTAAATCTGTAGCCATAAAATCATCCCTCTAACTTTTTTAACAGTTTTTCAAGATTGTCCTTTAACGCTTCCTTCTTTTCACTTGACAGGTTCGCCATCTGTGCCTTTATAGACGATAGGGCATTATCAATTTTCTTTACTTTAGACTTACTTGTTTTAGTCTTGGTCTTTTTGGTTTTTTTGGTCTTTTTTGCTTTCTTAGGCTTTGCATAATTAGTATCTTTTTTCATTGCATCTAGTGTGTCCTGCGCTTGTTTCTGATACTTTTCACGTATAGCCTTTTTTTTATCATCGGTTGTGGCATTTTTAAGTTCTTCATTCATGGCTTTTTGGATGTTCTTTTTCTCCATAGTCCATTTCATTTTTCCTGCATCATTAAGACCACCCGATGCTGTACCCTCTATTTTTTCATCATGGTATTTAGAATCATTCTTGATTTCCGTAAGTTTTGCTAATGCCTGCTCTTGATATTTCTTGCGGATTTCGGCTTTCTGTTCTTCGGATGTGGCGGTCTGCAATTCTTGATTCATTTTATCCTGTATGTCTTTTTTCTGAACCGCCCATTCCATCTTTCCTGCTTCATTCAGCCCCGAATTAGAAAGACCAAGCAATGACTCCTTTTTAATTTTAGGTGTCTTTGCCTTTGATGATTTCTTTGAGCCTTTTTTGCCACTTTTTTTACCCTTACTAGCAACTTTACCCTTGCCTTTTTTTCGTCCTTTTAAAAGCCCTTTTTTGCGATATTTCATGTAGTATTCATGGGCTTTTTCTTTATCGTATGCCATAATCAAAGTCCTCCCATGATTTCTTTCAGCTTCTTTATAAGCTCATCCACATCTTCATCATCTGCGCTGTCCTCATCATCTTCTGATTCGGTTTCATCCTCGCCAAACACCTGCGCTTCCACTTCGGCAAACATATCATCTTCGGGTTCCTCAGTTTCTTCAATTCCATCAGTTTCTTCAAAGTCCTCGGTTTCTTCTTCCTCATTAAACCGTTCCATATCGGCTTCATCACGCTCATTCAGCACATCCTCTACTTGGTCGATGTCGCCGAGTAAAGTAAGTACCTTTTCAGTAATATATCTGTCACTCAGATAATCAGCCGCACTCATGATTACGTTTACTTCTTCCTGCGCATTGACAAGAGTTGACCTGCTGAAACTAGGACTGTCATTTATTCCTATAAGCTCAAGCAAATGCTTTAAGAAATCACGTACCTGTGATTCATACATATCGGTCTTTGAGTTAAGTGGCTCATAAGCCGCCCTTATCTGTGTTGCGGTGACTGCGCCTCCTGCAATAGTCGAAACATCAAGCGCCATAGCATCTTCGTACATATCATTTCTGAGCCTTGTAAGTAACGCTTCTCTGCTTGCATAAGGTACATCAAGGGTGTGACTTTCTGCTCTTGCCCCATCTTCCTCCACAACTGCCGCCTTCACAGTTCTCATCCTGTCGAGGAATTTCGCAAGGTCAATATCGTCCATACCGCCTGCATTTTGGATAATCCAATAAATCTGAGATACGTCATCAAGGTCATTTGCAAAACCACTTCTCACAAGGTCATAAGCATCAATATCTTCTCTCAGCCCTGTTAACTCTGATTGTTTGTGGGAGTTAGCCCATAATGGAATAAATGGAAAGCTAGGGTAATTTTCACCATCATAGATTTCCTCACCATCAGCTTCGGTTGCTCTGATTTTCAGAATATACGGTCTTTTTTCATGCAGGATATTTCCCTGTACCTTGCCATCATCAGTTTTGCGATTCCAAATATAATCAGTGTATCCATCAATCTCATACAAGGTCGCTCTTAACGGCTTAGTTCCATCTATCTGCCAAAACCTTATTCCTGCCATTAATGCACCGTTTTCTTCATCGTAAATCGGAACATACTCGCTGAGCTTAAATACTTCTAAGTGATCATAATTCCAAAAGCCGAAAGCTACTCCTTCTATTAATGCCTGTAATCCAAGCTCCTGTAAACGGGTATCAAAATCATCGCCAAGCGCTTCTTCGGTAGAATCCTCATTCCAATTCACTCCGTTTGCAAGCAAATACTGATTCTCCTGTGTGGTAAATCTGAAAAAGAAATTACTGCACAGCTTATGGTTAGCTGAATAATTATCGGGCACGGCCTCACCTGCTATGGTATACAGCAACTTCCTATACTGCATGATAGTTGTGTTTTTCCTTGCATGATAATCCTGTGCAATGACTGCAAATTTATAACACTCGCTTGATTTATGAGTAATAATGGCAGAATAAACGAACTGGGTTAACAGGTTTTGGTCATTCTTAGCTAAAACCTTTTGTAAATCTTGATATGTGACCATCTTTACAAATCTTCTCCTTTCACATCATCATTTAATCCTACATCAATCTTGATGCCTGCTTTTTTATACAATCTTCTCGCAAGACAAGATGCTGAATCGGGTGCATCATCATGTTCCGCATCCTCAGTATAATCATAAATCATATTGATATATTCTGCATCTGTTCCCTCGATAAAAACTACTCGTTCCCATATGGCTTTTAGATAAGTTACAATCTTAATGTGCTTATTCATGTGCTCATCATATGTAACCATTCTAAAACCTATTTTCTTCAAATCTCGTGCCACCATTCCCTTATCAGCATTTTTCTCGTTCCAACATTTGCTTAATGATAACCTCTGATAATCCCGATAAATCATTTGGTAGCAATCCTGCACATTCTTTCGCCAACATTTTCCGTAGATATAAAAAGTTCCATTTATGAAATTCATAGCCGTAAAAGCTGTGTAATCCTCGCCATAAAAAGCTGAATCGATATGGCATATAGCACCACTTATAAAGGCAACATCTGCGTGCATAGGTCTTTCAGTAAAGATTACATCCTCGGATGCGATATGCCTCAACTCATAGTTAGCCGAGAATAAAGATGGCAACATCTGAGATTTCAGCTTTTCTATCTGAGCCTCAGACATAAGCCCTGTCGAATAGCAATCGTATTTTCTAGGTTCGGGCATAAGCGTGAAAGCATCCTCTTTATGCCAAGGTGTACCTGTGTTTATGAATCTACCATTTCGGTTTTTGATATTCTGCAACTCTTGATATGCAAGCTTGGTACGATTTCGCTCTGCGGTAGAGATTCTATCATTGATGTTTACGATATCATCAGTCGCAACTATATCTGCGTGCTTACCTGTGATTGATGTACCTATACCTAGTCCCACAAGCTGACTTGAACCTTTGATATTAGTTACGAGATTTGTGTGAATTTCACTTCCCGTATCTTTTATTAAAACTAAATCCTTGCCATATAGAATATTTACTATAGTTTTAACACATCCCGATTTTAGAATATTGCTAGTTTGTCGGATTACTTCGGTTACATCATTTCCTGTTTTTCTAAAAAATAATACAGTTTCATTAGGCTTTTCGATTATATGTAATGCAAAAAATAAAGATAATGTGGTAGTTTTATAAGAACCTCTGTGACCTTGTATTGTTTGGTCATTATCTTCATACAGAAAAGACCTCAACCACTCGTTATGTAGTGAGGTCAAATCCTTAAAACCAACCCAATGTCCTACTTCTATCGGGTTATCCCATAATAAATTTAATATCTGTTCTTTAGTAATCATCTTATTGAATCACAACAAAATTTTACAAGTAATCATTATTCAACTTCATGCTTTTTACTTTCAAAATATTCATTCATTTCATAAACAGATTTATCATCATTAAAAGTAATTTCCTGCACTTCTTTCTGACCCAACCATTGTTTTCCAAGCCATATAAGCATTGATGCATTACCACCCTCTGCAGATTTCCATTGTGCTCGTCTAAGAGACATTTTTCCACCCGCTTGATGCTCTTTTATATACTCCGAAATAGGCATGCCTTTTTGGTCTTTTGAATTACGATTCAATGTATCATAATCCATTCCCAACACTCCTGCTATTTCCTCGCCAGTACAATGAATAATACACATATAATCAACGCTAGCCCAATCCTTTTGAGTTAAGTTTTTCTTAGGTCTACCCATAATTAAATCTCCTTTATCATATATGCTTCAGAAAATTTAGAGTGTCCTTCTGTTAACATTTTTAGGAAATCATCACGTGAAAAATCAGATAGTCTGAATATTTCCTCGGGTTTCATTCCCAACTGTTTCGATATTTCGGGAACGGTCTTTCCCGAATCCAATAATTCCTTTATAATTTTTTTCATCGGTTCAAGCAAATGTGTTCCACGTGCTCTGTTATGAGTAATTGTACCATAAATATCTTCATCATGGTCTTTGTGGTCAACTATTACGATAGGCACTTTTCCTTGCAACTTAGAATATAAAGGTTCCCTACCCGATACAGTCCATCTGTGAAAACCATCTATTATGGTGTAATCGGGGCGGCATACTATAGGCAATGTCCAACCATTGGTTAATATGGACTGCATAAGAAGTTTTAAATTATCTTCCGTTACTTTATTCGGGTTATAATCATTTGGTTTCAAAAGTGTTCTGTCTACAATCTGAACATTGGCTACAGGTTTTAATAATTCAATCATGTTTTCACCTTTCCAAAAAGTTTTTGAATAATAGCCCTACATTGTCTGCCTTTCGGGTCTCCTGTTAACAATACTTGATAAATCATTTTCCAATCAGAATTGTTAATGTTTATAGCTTTTAAAATATATGGTTTTAGCTTTTTTATAATCTCGGGATGTTCGGGATGTTCACTTCTGATTATGTTCATAGTGAGTTTCTTATAATCTTTTTCTTCTAAACCATCTTCTAATTTGCGCCTGTTTGTAGTAGTTCTTCCAAACATTTCAGTATCCCAATACATAGCACATAAATAAGCGTTAGGTTCACGCTTCATTACTCTTTCCATTAAATCGGGATACATTTCACCAAGACTGACTAATGATTTTGCAGTATCGATTGAAAAAAACTGAGATATACGCAATCTGTTTGTGGGGGTACCTATTCTGTATAGGTTTTCATAAGCATCGGGAATCTCTACATCATACTTTCTTATATAAAGCCAAATATCTTTATCTGTCATATCATATATAGGCATTACTATATCATCAGTACGTTTGTTTGCTATATTTTTCCGTCTCTGTATGCTTTCAGCTACACGTATACCGTGCATAGTGATATAATTAAATGCGTGGGCTTTACGGGCACAGAATGATTGGTAATTATCTTTATATGGTATAAGCCAATCATCGTCTTTAATGGCGAATGAGGGCATTTCTCGAACCCACACATCACGTTTTGCAGGGTCCCAACAAATAAATGTTTCCTCATCCGTCATGGTATTCAAACAGTTAAAATGTTTAACTGGCAAGCAATACCAATCAAAAGGAACTCCCATTTCAAGAAACTTCATTCGCCAATTCTTCACTATTCGAATACAGTCTTCATACATTGCTTCTTCATCTATAAAACATACTCGAAGCAATCGTTTGTCTATTTTTCCTTGTTGTAATAATTCCATAACAATTGAAGCAAGCACAAGACTATCTTTTCCGCCTGAGAAAGAGAGCCATATGACTCTCTTTCTGTTAAAAGTTTCTATAATCCTTTGCTTCGCGGCAGTAACCACATCAATTCCAAGACCACGTTTTACAACCATATTTTTTCTCCGCAATTAGGGCATATAACAAATTTTCTGTTCTCTACTGCTTCGTTTCTTGCTTCTTTCACACGTTCTTGAGTATCGGGAGTATAGCTTGCTACCTGTTCTATTTCCTCATCAGATACTTTCTGCGTAACATCGCTTGGTATATCCTGCATGGTACCCATAGAACCGCTTTCCGCTTCTTTCTCAACAGAACGTATTCCATACAAATCTTCAAGCGTATCGGCATCGTAGCCCGGCACTTCAAAATCACTGTCAATAGCAAGCTCTTTAAGTATGTTTTCAATAGCTGAATAGTTATCATTGCCAAGAGAATATATTTTGTTATCAGCGAGTAACAGTTTCTTCTTGTCCTTATCAGATAATCCATGCATAACTACTACATCAGCATCAGTACGGCCAAGCTCTCTAAGAGCTATAAAAAGACCGTGTCCTGCAAGAATTACGTTATCATCATCAATGACAATAGGACGTATTACATCAAATTTATTTATAGATTTCTTAAATTCCTCTATCTGTTTTTGATTGTGCTGTCTAGTATTTAAAGCATTCTCTTTAAGTTCTGAAAGTAATCTTTTTTCAAGCTCCATTATTTCATCCTCGCATTATATTTATTAGTTGCTACATCATCCACAGTTATATCATCACGAACACCCTCATGAGATTTCATGTAATCAAGCCAATACTGTGCATCATCCATGTTTACGGATGCATTAGGCTGAAAATAATAATCGTCAATATACTGAGCATCAATTCCTGTGTATTTAGAAATAATCTGCTTTGCTTCGTCTTGGTTATCATTAATCCAATCAGCCGCCTTAGCGATTCCATCAACAAACTTAGTCGCCTCAGTTGTATGTTCCTTTGCCCAAATAGAATTTAAAAGAATTTCACAAAACTGTCTTTCTCCAAAACTATCCACAGCGGTATAAAGCTGTCTGCATTTATCATCAACTCTAGCCATACCCGAATATGGTTGCATAAGTCCGATAGCATCTACAGTACCATTCAATAGAGCTTCTTTCTGCTCAGCAAATGGCAGAGATACGAATACAACATCATCTTCTGTCATCCCGTTCTTTTCAAGCTCCATAAGCCATGTGTAATGGAAAGATGACTTCACAAGATTTATAGCTATTTTCTTGCCCTTTAAATCTTTAATAGACTGTATATCCGAATCGGCACGAACATAGAATTCTTCAAGAGGTGCTTTTTCAAATGCGCTCTGAATATCAGCTACAGCAATTACCGGCATTCCTGCATTTACGGCATTGCAAAGAGCCATATTGGAAAGTAAGCATCCTTGTACATCACCGCTTGATACCATCTGAACTGCAGTAGCTCCACCTGCAACAGTATCTGTCAACTTAACATCAAGGTCGCCAAAAAATCCCTTTTCAAGTGCAACATATACAGGGTCATATACTTTAAGACCTACATATGACATTGATAACTTGGGTTCATCCTTTTTTTCAGTCTGTTCCTTAGTAACAGAACCGCATCCCGACAAGGACAGCGATATGATTGTGGCAAACACAAACATAATCATAATTAACATGATAGACGTTACCTTAAAACTTTTTGCTTTCATAAAAAATCATCCTTTCAACTTTTTTAATTAGTTTCTCTATTACCACATTGATTAAAAATCCTATCAATGCAATAACCAAAATATAAACATACATGTTCGGATATTGAAAAGCATTAGCACTCCATAAAACCATATATCCTAGTCCTTTAGTCGCTCCAAGCATTTCAGCAACTACTATAGCGATAAATCCGTTACTGAATGATATTTTTAATCCGTTTAAAATATCAAGTAATGATAACGGTATTTTTATATAAAAATACATCTGCCATTTTGTGGCGCCACAATTCCATCCTGCTTCTTCGATTTCCTTTTCAACTGAATCTAAACCTAACATAGTGGATGAAATTATAGGATAAATAGAGTTCCAAATAATAATCGATATTCTAGGCAAATCGCCTATTCCCATCAAAACAATGAAAAGCGGAAACAATGTTATAGACGGTATATTCTTCGTACAGTTTATTATAGGCATTATGATTGAATTTGCTAATTCGTTCATCGAACAAGCTACTGCGATAATAAAACCTAGTGCCAATGAAATCATTACACCTATAAAAACTATTTTTGCTGTGTATAAAGCATTTATATAAAATACCGAAGATGAAAAAATCGTAATCGCACTTGATAAAATATCGGTTACTTTGGGAAGTGACGGACTGTTCTTTATAATCCTGCATATCATATATGCTATCAAAACGATAAAAATGCTAAAAAACCTGTTTATTATTTTCTTTTTTTTCATTTTATACCTCTAATAACCTATATTATGTGCTTTATAACGGTTTTTGTCAACGATACTGTACCCATAGAAGCTTCCAAAATGACTTTACAGCCATTTATTGACAGTTCCCCATATCAACTACCATGTTAGACATTAAACCTGCCCTTAAAGTGATTTTTAGACATCTTTATATTTATAGCAAAAAAATAAGCTCCTTTCAGAGCTTATTGGAGTGATTTTAGGGATTAAATCCTGCAAGCTATTGTAATCTCATTTGAGATTCTAAGGGATGTTGCCTTCTGCAAGTCCTCCCGTTTGACTACTATCTGTTTGATTCTTGGATGGCTCTCTAAGGGATAGATTCCATTCTCATTTAAAAGTCTAATCTGTAATCCCTGTATTGAGATATTTCCATTCAAATCGCTTTTGTACTTTCTGATAATTTCTGTGTTTGTCATGATAGACCTCCTTATTGGGTTCATAGCTCTTGTTTCTATGTACAATATACCACTAACACCATTGTATGTCAATAAAAATTTTAAAATATTGCAATAAAAAAGCACGTAAGGTTTTTCACTCACGCACTTTTTTTAGGACCAGTATCATGTATACCCATTATATACTATGCTGAAATATTTTTAACCGTATTTTTGTTATGATTCAGATTCGTTATCATAATAGTATGTAGTAAATTCTTCCCGTTCCTCCACATCCTCACCATATCCGTCTATTAGACTTACTACCACATCCTGCAATCTATACCCAAAATCAGTTTTCAGACTTTCACAGAAATTCTTGATGATTTCATTCTTGATATTGTTGAGCGTATCGCCAAGCCCTAAATCACCCTCTATTTCTTGATTGTTCACCGCATTGTCAATAGTATTGTTAATCAACTCTTGCCAAGAATCCAACATAAAAACATCATCCTTTTTCAGATTTTCCCGATTGTAAATCTTGGGGTTGAAGTAGCTCACTCTTTTATTCCTCCTTATTGTGTTTCGTTCCATCGCCTTAAAAACCGTTCTTCCTTTTCTCTGAATTGTTCCCAATTTACACTCAGACCTAATTCCCTAGTACATTGAATTACATCGGTATATTCTTCATAAATAGCCTCGTCGATTTCTCTCATGTTCAATGGTGTGGGATTTTCACCACGTTCTTTTCTTGCTAGTTTCAAACATGCCTGTGCGAGTTCAGATGCTTCCTCTGCAAGCTGTTCCAACATTGCAGGTCTGCCTATTTTTTCAATCATGTATTTTTTCCTCCTGACGTTTGAAAGCAAGTTGTGCCGGAATTTCCGCAAACTCGTAACCCTCGCACTCTTTAATATGTGGGCGCTGTAAATGACCGTCAAAGCATTGTACGTGCTCTCGATCTTGCCATCTGCAAAATAAACATTTAGTAAAGTCTGTTGCGATCATTTTTTTAACCCCTCTAAAATTTCTGCAACAGGATACTTGCGACCTGTCTTTTCAACATTCTCAGCACGAGTTACAAGTGCATCTGTTTCGTTTACTATAACTACGTTATCTCCATACTTGGGTATATTAATAACAATATACTTTTTGCCCTCAAATATAATTTCATCACCGACATGGATTTCCTCATATTCCTTTATTTTTGTCATCGCTTCGGATGCAGACATCTTTGTCACAACAGTATAAAAATCTGTATTGCCAAATACATCAGAAAATATGTCGCTGTACAATAGCCTTTCCATCTTACCGACACACTCCCAAGCATCGTTTGAACCATTGTCGTATGCTTCTTTAACTTTTGCCGCAAACGTTCCATCATTGATGTTTCCGTCATTTATCCCACTTTTATAGCCTTTATCATATGCGGCTTCAATGCAAGTTAATACCTGTGTTTTAAGTCCTTCTAAATTACGTGTTCCGCTCATTCTTTCTCACTCCTATCAGCTTCTATGATTGTTGGTGCCATGTACCCACATACGGAATTAACTGTCCTTCCATCGCTAGATACTTTATAATCTGCATCTATCAACCGTCCGTGACCTTTTGGAAGGACAGTTCCGTTTTCAACATAAGACCTTAAACTTATAATGTCTTGATAAAGCAAACGATCATATTTTTCATCGGGTATATTAATAACTATCTGCATCCTGCACCTCACATCCTAAGTTTTCGATTACTCATCGAGCCATTTATAAACCAACACCTTAGCCATTTATCCCAACCATATGTGTAAGGATAATTAGACCAATATCTATTTATCATCTTCCAGTATTTCATTCCTTATCCTCGCTTTCTTATTAATTTTGAATAAACCATTCTGCCAGTACTGCCAAAATAGCTCCTAAAATCATAGCTCCAAAAACGCATATACATCCCGCTATTATTTCATTCATTTATTTCCCTTACTTTCTACCTTGTCTTTTAACATTTCCAAAAATGTATTTGTTCCATCTTCATCAACCTCACCACACATGAAATCGTCAAACACTGACATTACATCATCAATGGATATATACCCTGTCTTTGGCTGTGGTGTGACTGGTGGCAAGGATTTAACAGCTTTCTTAATTCTGCTTGAAGTCAAGTTATACTCATTTTCCCGTATACAGTTTTCCGCTATCGCATCAAGCACCGCCTGTCGACTTACAGCATTATCACAAGACTCTTTCGGAATTACCTGTACTGTTACCTTTTTCATTTCTTCTTCGAATTTCTTTATTTCATCATCGGATAATTCTTTTATTTTCACTACACAAGGCTCTTGCTCTAGTGCTTTGATTTTTTCTTCAAGTCTAATGTTTCTTTCGTGTTCTACTTCATAACTTTCTTTCCACAATTCATAAGAGTTGTCCTGTAATTCTTCGATAGCACCCTTGCAAGCATCTATAGTTGTTTTATCCATGTCGTTTCTTGGCTTTGTAATTGGCTCTCCCGTTAATGGGTCGGATAAAAACATGTCTATCGTAAACTGTAAACCTTGTATAATTTCTTCTCTTGTCATTCCGTCACCTCACTGATTTGGATTAATACATTCCCTATATAATCTATTTTGATTTAAAGGCTGAAACTGTCTTGTAAAATTATCATGTTGCTTCATTGTCATAAGTCCATGCAGCATTTCTTTTGCAACCGTTCTGCTGACATTAAACTCTTTTTGGAGCAAATCGACCCATTCTCTATTTGTCATTTCGTTATCTCACTATCTAATTTGTACTTGTCTATAATTTCCTCAATTCTGTCTACTATGTAATAATCACAAGTACCTCTATTCGGTGAATTTATTTCTTTTTCTATCTTATCAAGAATAGACTCTTGCTCTAGTGCTTTGATTGCATTCTCTATGGCATAGTATTCAGGTAAAGGATGCCTCTCAAATCCCTCACCTTCAATATATTCCTCTTTCATTCCTTCGAGATATGTAATGGATAATTCACGTTCTTCTCTTGTCATTTCTCTACTACCTCGTTTCTACTTCCGCAGTTCGGACACCAATCAATCTTGCCTAGTGGGTACTGTGCAATAAAATGTATTACTTCACATCTAGAACACTTTAATTTATCTTTGTCTACTCTTATCCAGTGTCCTGTTCTTGATTTAAACTCTTTCAGTTCCATAAGCCACTTAGCAAGTTGTCTGTGTTCTTTGGCACATTCTTTCCAGCGTGGCTGTGAAAAATTAAAATCATCATTAACCTTGCAGAGTTTCTCTTGTTCTTCTGCTACTTCCTCTGCATGTGTTATAGCTTCGTCAAGAGTCATTTCTTCATCTCCTTAATCAATTGATAATGGCATAGCCTTAAAACCTCACAGAATCGCTTTATGGGCATTTTCAATGCCTGCCTATAAAAATATATAGGCAATAATCAAAAGTGTCTTAAATCGCCTCTTGGTGCGATATAAAGACTATTATGCTACAGTCACTTGAAATGTAAAAATATTCAACCTCGCTTTCGGCATAAATCGGCGCAAGATATACCTTGCACATATTTTCAGAAAAAGTCGGGGCAAATGCAAACTCTGCTCGGACTTGATTGTTTAGCTCATCCCAATCAGCTGATGGGCTATCCTTTAAAATCTGCCACACTTCATCATAATCGGATACTTTATATACTAGGACTGCTCTCTTATCATTACTCCACATATTTATGAAATCGTTTAATGTCATAGAATCAACCTCACTTATTAATCTTCACATTCTCTCTGTGTTCCCATGCCTCGCAGGAATCATCGGGCTGTCGCTCTTTTGAAAAATACTCTGTTCCGAAATTTACACAGCACCCATCGTAATAACTTTGGCAAGTAATGCACTCTTTTTTGTCGCAAATATTCAATGCCTTGCAACTGTGGCACTTGATTTCGATGTCATGCAATTTGTCTTTGCCTGTGTACTTAAAAAGTTTGTTCCTGCACTTTCCACATCTCACCCATTCGTATGCTCTTATCATTACATATTGCATATCAAAGCCTCCTTTATGCTCTTATCGCTGTTATCGTTTAATAATTTCCTGCAAGCAATAAATACTGCGTGCTCTCCGAATACCTGCTTTCCTACTTCACTAAACTCAGACTTAAATTCTCTAGTGAGACTATATCCGTAACCTCTCCTGTACTTGCCTTTTGGAAACTTACTGTACCAGTCGAATCCTATTACTCTAAAAAATGCGGTGTGGCAAAGCGGAAAGCTCATTCGTCGCAGGTCTATAGGCTTGTCGCTTGACTTGATTTTGACTGCAAGCATATCGGCATCCCTGTCGCCTGCATATCCCTGTACTGCATAGAGATTGAATTTGTATCCTTGTTTTTCTAACTCTGTGATTGCACCTATCAATTTTCCGTTAGCCTTGATTATCTGCTCTGATGTGTAGTTGCACTCTGCTGTCATATCATAATAGACATCGATAACCTTGCACTTAATAGGCTTCATGGTCATATTAACCATGCTATTAGGAATACCCATCATTGCAAGCGGTACTACTGGGAAAAAACCCTGCACTTCGTTCTGAAATGTGATTCTTTTCGTCTCTCCTGTTGCCTTGACTTTTGACAGACCTTTAAGCTGTTCAACTATAGGCTGATATCCATTTCTTAGAAAATCAAGGGCTTCGTCATAGGATTTTACCCCGTGCCACTCATCTATCGGATAATGTTGCATATCATTAAAGCAGGAATCTGTTATCTGTCTTGTATTGCAAGAATCGACTACTTCCATCGCAGACTTGAATGTTTCAATATTGATTTTGTACTTCTTGTGATTCCTAGTGCTGATTATCTTTGTACTTACTGTGCTCATTATTGGCATCCTCCTAACTGTAAAGAATTATCGCTCTTGTATTATATTAACATATCTGTTAAGATATGTCAATATAATTGTGAGCTTTTTTATAATCATGCTACCATCCTTTTAATGGCATCCCTGTACTGATTATGCTTGGTAAGACCTTGATAAATCATGTTGATGTCATCCTTTTCCAATCCCTTGATTAAGCAAGTCTCAAGGGCTTCGTCGATGCTTAAAAGCTGTAGCATTTTTGCAAGTCTGCCTATAGCTCTGTAAGAAATAATGATGGAAATTCCTGCCTTGTCAGCACTATGTCTAAAATCTCGGCAGAAGTCGGCAAGCTCAATGTCATTACCTGCAACTGAATTTTCAATGGCAGGGCTGTAGTCGATTCGTACTATCGCAAATCTGTCAAGGCTTGCTCCGTCAAGCTGATTTCTGCCTACATACTCATAGTCGGCTCCATGACCTGTGGTATTACCTGCGGCGATTACTCTAAAATCGGGATGTGCTTCCACATATCCTATCGGTGCAGGAAAATCAAAGTATCTGTTAGCGATTGCGGCATTAAGGATGACTAAAACTTCGGGGATAGATGCATCCATTTCGTCGAGCATGAATACTCCACCCTGCGTAAAAGCCTTATAAAACTGTGTCTCATGAAATGTTCCATTTGCATCGGTAAAACCTGTGAGCTTGTATTCCTGCGTTACTGCATTTGTGAAGTAGAATTTCAGACCTAATGCTTCGGCAACTTGCTTGCAGATTACATTCTTACCCGAACCTGCTGGACCTGTAAGGAATACTGGCTCATCATTTGCCACAAACTTCAAGACTGTCTCAAATTTTTCGTGCTGTATTCCCTGCATCGGAACCTTTTTCCCATCGATTACTGTAGTAACCTTGCGCTCTATTGTTCCATACTCGGATTTTATAAAATCCCTAACTCTTGTCTCGACTGAATCCATGATGGATTTTTCAATCTCGTCAACCTTTGTTCTCGCTAAAAGCTCAGTTACCACATTCTCTAAGATTCCAAGTCCTGCGGTTGCCTGCTGTTCAAGATTTGTTGTAGACTGTGGTACAACTGTTGGTGCAGGAACTGTTGTGTCTGATACATACGCTTCCATACAATTAGTTAAGCAATTATTGATTTTTGATGCTTCGGGATTTTCTTTTACCCAAGTTCTTATATGATTCTTTAAAGTAGCAACTTCATCATTGGCTCTTGTTAAAGCCTCGTCTACCACTCTCTGATTCTGTTCGTTATTTGACCTGCAAGCTGTTCCTGCCTGCATATTGTAGAACTTAATAATCATTACAAGAGTTTCGGAATTGTGCTTCATAGTGTGACCTCCTATTTCATAAATGGGTTCTTTGTTTCATCTGTCTGTATTGTACATCATACGCAATACTATGTCAATAAAAACTTTGATTATTTTATAAATAAATCTACGTGGCTATTTCTGAAAGTTGATGTTCTTCCATCCTCAAAGTGCAGGACTAAATATTCGTGATGCTCATCGATTCCATCTGCATCAGTCATAGACTCGATTTCCTGCGCCTCATCGCCACCCTCGATAATGTCATAGGATGTCACACCCTTATATTCAACTTCGATTTCTCCGCCTCTTGTATCGGGGTCATATTTGCTATATTCAGAAATGTAAAGCTTAAATGTAGCCTTTGTAAAATCGTTGAATAATGATGATGTGTAACTTCTTTTCATGGTTGACCTCCTTAATGGGTTCGCTAACTTTTTAACTGTCTTAATTGTAACTCACCCATTAAGATATGTCAATATATTTTTTAAATATTTTTACTTCGGTCACACATTTTTATTTCCTCAGCATTATCTGCAGTTGTAGGTTTTGTGTATCTGAAAAAATCCTCCATGGCTTCTTGCATCCCACACTCATCACATATCATAGTTTTGTTATCCCGCCTTGACAGAGCTAACAACCTGTCGACTCTCCTGCCACATCTAGGGCATTTAACTTTCTGTTTCTGCATCCTTATTATCCTCCTCAGTAATCAACTCGATTTCCACTTTGTTCACATCCTCTGAATCATCATCGCTGAGTCCGTCCTTGCCATTGATGCGATGTCTAAGCATTGTATTCACAAAACTTGTCATTCTGTCATACTCAGCCCCATCAAACTCGAAACGGATTTTCTGATACCTTGCATTAATTGTTACTCTGTACTTCATCATTTGTTCCTCCATTAAATTAAACTTTTGTATATATCATAAGCGGCTAGAAACTTGTCCTGCCAATCAAGGCTTTGGGTTTCTATTCCGTATGCTATCGCATCTTGTATCCATGCCCTCATCCATATCTCAGCTTCTTCCTTATCACAGCTCATCGTTAACTCTATGAATGTACTATCCGCATCTTCATAATCGCTACCATTGCGAATATTGGGATGCTTCTGTAGAATCTGAGCTTCATATTCCTGCCATTTACTTTCGTCTATAAGTCGGGATTTTTCCTTTGCCCACATTGCTATATCGGCCTTAGTGAAATCGTATGCTGTCATGCCTCAACCTCCTGCAAAGAATAAACCTTGCCATTATTTTCTTCGGCAAACTTCTCTGCCTGCCATCTTCTTATGAAAAACTTAATCTGCATCGCTTTCCCGTCTTGAAAATTAAACTCTACCATGTATTTAGTAGGATACTCGTAATTATTAATCATCTTCATTTGTGACCTCCTATATGGGTTCTGCTTTCTTTAACTGTCTCTATTGTACTGCTTATGACTATATATGTCAATACTTTTTAGAAAATATTTACAAACAAAAAAAGGACTCTTACGAGTCCTTTTTACAATCATCTTCATTGGTTTCACATGGTAATGGTTCGCAATCGATTCCGTAGCACTCAAAAGCTCCGCAATTATTATCATCCTCATTCCAATATTTGCATTCGTCACAGCTAATCATGAAAATCTCCAAACCTATACTGCTTCATTCCATCATTTATCAAGTCATTAGCGTAATCAGTATATTTAAGATTCAGATAAAAAACCCCTCTGTTATTACGCCCCTTATCTGGCACCTTATTGCCTATGTCTCGGAAAAACTTTTTTGATGACATTTCATACTCGTTATTAGTTTTAGCCCATTTGCTATAAAGTCTGAATAAATCGCTTGCCATTATCCTTTCGGATGCGGTATAGTCTATCACTAAGCATTGTTCCATGAAACTAGCAAGCAAATCCATTTCGACTTTATACTCTTTGATTGCATCCTGCACACATTCGGGTTCGGTGATTCCTTCTTTCTGCCATTTGATGCATCCCTCAACTGCCCATCTGAGTATCTGTGGAAACTCTTTTCTGAGCTTGTACTTAAGCGTTTTATCAACTTTTTCTTTTGGTATGTTAACCTCAAAAGGTATCAGCTTTATTCGTCTCCATATACCTAAGTCTGTGCCTCTGACTATAGGTTTATGATTCGTCGCAACCCATATCTTGAATTCGGGGGTGTACTCAAATTCCTCTCCGTATAAGAATCTGCAAGTCACCTTACTTCCGCCTGTTAACTGTTTCAGCAATCCCTCATTAAGTCGCACACCCTCTGTCGGTTCTTCGCAAGTTACAAACCTTGATGACTTCAATCGGGCTATATCTGAGCTTGCACCACCATCACCCCATTTACGCATCATGACTGTTTCGGGCTGTGTATTCGATGCATAATTACCTATCAAATCAGCTATCGTATCAAGAAAAGTTGACTTACCATTATTCCCCATTCCGTAGAGGAAATATGCACATTGTTCTCGATTTGAACCCGATATAGAATAACCTACACACTTTTGAATATAGTCTTGCAATTCCTTATTATGATTCGTCACATCATCAAGGAATCTCAGCCACATGGTAGGCTTTTTCGCTGATGTATCATACTCAGATATGCAAATCTTCGACATCATGTAAGATGCATCGTGCTTAATAAGCTCTCCATTCCTCAGATTAACTATTCCGTTCTGACAGTTGATGTAGTCGGTATATCTGTCAAAATCATCGGGCGATGCAGGAATTCCGTTAAGGTGTTGAGCCTCTTTAATCATGTTTTCTTTGCCCTTGCTTGATGCGGTTCTGTTAGCCCATTTCAGCATATCAGCTTGCGTCTTTTCATCCTGCTCCATGAAAGCTTCACGCTTTATATCTTCGCAAATCACATCTGCAAGTTTCTTTACCTCGCCTGTTTCATCGGTTCGCCATTGCTTTCCATCCCAATAGAACCACTTTTTTCGATTGTATGAATATCTGAGTACGTTTCCAAACTTATCTACAAGCCTGTGAGCATTACCCGTATCAGTCATATCGTAAAACTTTTTCTGTTCTCCTGCCCCTCCTACCTTTCCATCTCGGAATAATGCAAGTGCAAGGTCTTTGTCATCAGAATATCGTCTAGGTTCATACACATCTATGCAATTAGCAATCGCCTTACTTATAGTCATGTATCCATAAGTCTGACCGCCTCGGTTCTTATCCCATTTCTCTCGCATAAGCCCCGATGACCTAAATATTCTATCCATCTGCTGTGCATTTTTCTGTGTCCAAAATGCAAGCTGATTACATAAGGTCAAATCAGCTTCGCTCTGACTAGGATATAAGCCCTCCCAATTACCTTCATATAAAGCCTTGAATAAATAGCCTGTCCTGCAATTCATCGCCTTATCCAAGACTTCTTGGTCGCCTATCTCTATCGGTTCAAATCTGCGTGGCTCGTATTTCAAGGTATCAGACGGAAGATATTTATTGTGCAAAACCTTTATAGGCTCGGTACAATCTGCTATCTGAGTATATTTAGGGTTGTAGATATTTCCTGTGCAAATGAAGTATCTACCCTGCGAGTACATTTCAACTCCGCCTTTTCGTCTTGCTCCGCTAGGAAGTTCACCCTTGCAGATTATGTGGATTCCATTTCCGCTCTTTGAGATTTCAGCATAACTCTGCAAAGTTTCCACAAACTCATCCACAAACTCTTGATTGTCAAGGCAATGGTCAAGGTCTACTCCGAAGTAACCATTCGCAAACATGAATCCTACTCCGTCAAAACCGTATCTTCCACAAGCATTTACTGCATCATCAATCATGCCCCATGTACTAGGGTTGTTGCTCATAGCATTGCCACCTGTATGCGGATTTTTAGGCACTTTCTCATCCCCTGCCCAACATACCCATTGTGGAAGTGCTTTTATTTCGTCGGGAATATTTTCAATCTTCGTTTTCATCTTCACTCTCCAAAGCATCAAGTTTACCCGAGAGAACCAATGCTGTAGCTTCACATATTATCGAAAACTTAATCATTTCTAAGTCATCAAAAGATATGTTATTTTTATTTCCTCTTTGTCCTGCATCCTTTTGAGTAGTAAGCTGAATCAAATCGTATACATACTCCTTTAATGCAGGAATGTTGGCTTTTTGTCCATGAGTCATTAAGAATGACCACATGGTATCTTTTAAAACATCGGCTGGGTTTTTATCCATCACTTACTCCCTTTTACTCTCTGTATCTCTGATTCAGTCACGAACCATCGATTTGATACATCGTACTTGGATGCCTTGAGTTTCCCTGTCTTTACCCATTCCCTAACTGTTCTGATTTTGAGTCCGAGAATCTCGGCTACCTGTTTAAGACTATAATTCTTCTCCATATGTTCTCCTTTCAAAAATTGATTTTAAAGTGGGGTATATCCAATATAAAATATATGTCAATAAATGTCAAGTTATGGATATATCAAATTTGTTCATATCCTAATTTCTTGTAATAACCTGCTCTTTTCTTCCACCAACCTATATACATACTAAACCTTGCATCCACAAAGTCGATTACTGTTCCATACTCCTTTCCGTCTGCTTTCCTGCCTACTCGTCCTGCTGACTGCATCACTATAGTCGAATCCTTTTCGGGAGTGGCAAAAACCACATATCTGAGATTAGGAACATCTAAGCCCTCTTTAGCAAGTTGGTATGTAGCAAAGATGCAATCTATTTCTCCGTTATCAAGTTTTTTCAGAGCATCCTTTCGTTCTTGTTTTGCCACCTTATTATTCCCCAAAGATGATAAGCAAATAGCTCTGCCCTTGTAACTGTCACATAACCTCTGCAAGTATTCCACTCTGTTTGCAAGGACCATAGTCGCACCCTTACCAGTTAAGTTATTAATTTCCTGCATGATTCCATTAAATCGCTTTTCGTTTCCAGTAAGGTCTTTCACAAGGTTTGCATAATTAATTGTACCATCCCCTGCGAGTGCTACCGAGTAATCGGGTTCGTATTCAGTTTCGATGCATCGCACTTTCACAGGGCAGGTAGTATGTGCCACCTCGTCTTTAGTAACTTCATGAATGATACTGCCTAATAGCGTGTACATCGATTTTTCTAGTCCATCTGCTCTATGCGGTGTAGCTGTTAGACCGATTTTATATCTTGCACTAAGGCTTGACACTACCTTGTAAAACTGAGTAACTCTTGTAGGAGTTCCTGCACAGTGCTGACATTCATCGACTATGATAATATCCCATGTATCTCGATACTGTGCAAGGTCAAGTTTTGCCATAGTTTGAATCGTAGCAAAAGTGATTCCATTCGATATATTGACTTTACCGCTGGTAATCGTTCCATAAGCTGACTTATCGTTATCAAAAACTGACATAGCTCTGTCTTTTGACTGATTCAGTAAATCAGCGGTGTGGGTTAGCCATAATGCCCTGCCCTTTAATCGTGCTATGATTTCAAGCCCACATTGAGTTTTACCGCTACCACAAGGCATTACAAGTATGCCATTTTTGCGCTTTAAAGCCTCATTTACTGCCCTTTGCTGATAATCATAAAGATTTATACTGCTGATGTATTTAAATGGCTTAAATGGGGCAATTTTGAGTGAATAAGAGGCACTTGGGAACATATGATAGACTTGTTGCAAGCATCCAAAGGGTAAAATTAAATCCCTACCGATTTTTTGGTAGAGATTTATTTTCGCAGGAATATTGCCTGTCCACTTTCCCATCTGTAATTTCTTGTAATAATCGGGGTTATCGATACTTAGGTTTTCTTTGGCCCATTGAATCATATTGGGCGATGCATCTTTCACAGTTAGGTCTTTTCCAACTTCAATAATCATATCAACCTCCTATAACAGCCCTTATGGGATTCGAACCCATGAATTGAAGAATCAAAATCTCCTGCCTTACCTCTTGGCGAAAGGGCTATATGCACATCACCTTGGCAAGTCGATGATGTGCAATTAACTAAAAACTAAAATCAAAATAATTTTAGTTTTGAGTTGTTGATTTTAGTTTCGTAACCATCGCATTTTAGTTTCTCTGAATATTGCAAATGTCCATCATAGCATTGTGCCTTGTCCTTATCCTGCCATTTGCAATTATCACATAGCCTGCATGATTTCTCTTGCTTTTCTTGCATTGTACTCTTGTTGATACTCCTGTATACGCTCTTTATTCTTCCTGCGCCATTCTTTTAAATATTCAAGTCGCTTTTCTCGATTATCCTCTTTATCGTACCATTTTTTGTAATACTTGCTATTTTTCGTTGCCATGCTGTTCCTTTTCATCCTTACTATGAGTATGTGGCGCATATCCTACATATTCACTATTCGGGTCATAGTAAGCCTTGACTACGTTTCCGTTAGAAAGTATGAACATATCTCTAGCCCCGCTTATTCGGGTAATGTGTACTGGTTTAGGATTTACCGCAATCAATCCTTTTCGGCTTTTAATTACCTTGATTGATTCACCACATATTCTGCATTTCGTTTCCATCATTCAATCTCACTTTTTTCATCTGTTTAAGATGTGAATATGAAATCAGATAAATTTTGTCATTGTGTAAAACTGCTATTCTTGGTTCCGTATTCCCACAAGCTAGCCATTTTTCAAATGCCATTATCTGATTATCTTCAAGCCTGCTAATATTGAAAGTATCTGCTACACAAGTTTTGCAATCATAGGCTGTTGCCTCACCTGCTTTCACAGCTATTATGTCAAAAGGTTGGGCGCCTCGGTTATCGGGTGATAAAAAGTGAACCCAATAACCTCGGCTTGCAAGTAGCTGACAGAATTGTTTTTCAAATTCAGTGCCTAGCTTCTTGTTATTCATTTTTTAGATTCTTCAACCTCTTAGAATGGAATACCCATGTCATCAGATGCACTTGCAAAGTCGGTAGGCTGTGGTACTGATGCTGTTCCCTGCCATGCAGGTAAATCGGACTGTCTGTTAACTGGGATAAAATATCCTACCTTTGCATTGGTGTTCCCATTATATTCTTCCTGCTTAATGGTACAAGCACCTACCTTACCTATCCAATTCTGCATATTAAAATCGCCCTCGGGAATGTCCTTGAATGAATCAAAGAACTGAGTCAACATTCTGTTGGTGATTTCGGGCTTATCATCAAGGAATGTGATGTAGTTGAACACACTCTCGTTAGGGTATCCGTTAACCTCAAATTCGAGCTTCAACATATCGTTGCCCTTGGCTGATGTAGCCTTTTCTGCACTCTTGATTCTGATACGGTGCTTACCTTCGGGAATATGAGTTGTATAACCCGAACTTTCTTCTCTGCTATAACTCCATGCCATTCTTATGTTCCTCCTTGTAATAGTATCTTCCCGATATTTAAGTCGGGAAGATTTTGTTTAGTTTTTTGGGGTGATATGTATATATTACTATAAATGTAATATCTTGTCAATATTTTTTATGATTTTTCTTTGTTCTCTACGGGTTTCTCAACTTCCTTGTCTCTGCCCTTTTTAATAATAAAATCCTGCACCTTACAACCCTTGCGTGAATCTACTTGATTCTTAGCATAGATGTTCTGAGTGGCTTCAAGCAAGATTCCATGCTTACCCTCTTTGTTAATCATTATCTTGCCTACTATATCGCAAAGTCCACAGATATTATCCACAATCTTCGCACTTATTTTCGGTACCAATCGGGTATAGCCTGTTCCATCGGGCATGGTAAACTGAGCATTATCTTCCCATGCGGTCCATATGATATTTACTCCCCATGATTTCATATAGCGTAAGCTGTTTACTAACTTAAACTGCATATACTGATAGTCACCCATCGCAGGCACACCCTTGTTCTTGCCCTTTGCACCTAAGTCACTAAGGATACATCTTTCAAGCTCGGAAATATTATCAACCGCTACTGTGCGAATATCATTCTTTTTCAGAAAATCGGGGGTTATTGCCACTAGGGTATCAGTCCAATTCTGAAAAGTATCAATGTTATCGATTTCCTGTATAAATAACTTGGATGTGTCCTTCACAATCTCACCCTTATTCAAGGTTCTTGTGATAGTCCTGTCTACATCAAGGACTAAAGTGTTGCCCTCAGATGCTTCGGCTATAAGTCCTATAGCTGTCGACTTGCCTACTCCGGGCGGGCAATAGAACAGTGCTGTGTAAGGCAAATCTTTCGTGTTATTCAGTTTCTTTAACTGTAATTCCATTAGTTACCTCCGTTCTTTTCTTTCAAACTCAATGTAATCGGCATCTTTATCATAGTGTAGGCAAATGCTTGAATACTCACATCGCCTGCCCCATATATTGCACCATCCGCAGTTGCGGTATAGCTTATCGGGGTTATTTTGAACCTCTGCGATTTCCTCACAGATATTCATTATATCCCACTTAAACTGTTTAACTTCTTCATCGGTTCGACTTAAAATCAGCAACCGTATTTTTGAATCGGTATCTTCGTCATACCACTCTACCATTCGATTAAAAAATTCCTCATCAGACTCACCTTTTTTCTGTCTGATAGTCGGTTTCCTGCATACTGTGTAATAGATTTCCCTTGCACCTGTCATGAGCATATATGCAAGCATCTGTTCATCCCATTGCAAGTTATACTCATAAGCCTCAGTAATTTCCATACTTGTAGTCTTGTGTTCTACAAGCCTGCCATCCTCTGCGATTCCATCAACCCTGCCGAATAACTCATCTTGGGGAGTAAGCGGATATGATACCCACTCCTCAGCGGATTTTACTTTGACTTTAGGATAGATGTACTTAGCGTAAGCTGTTGCCATCGCTAATTCTTTTGAGTAAGGTTCTCCACACTCATCAAGATTCCCGTGATTATTTAGCCATTCGATAAGTTCGTGATAATTTGAACCTGTCTGCAATGCATCAGCTTTCTGTATCGGCTCTAATCCCTCAATATATCGGAAGTAATAAGACCTCCTGCAAGCCTTAAAACATTTTATCTGTGATATGCTGAATCTCATTTCTGTTCCCTCAGTTTATCGATTAACTCCTGTGCTTTATCAAGTAACTTATCGAGCTTATCATTCTCCACAGTATCATCATCTTGGGAATTATCCTCAAAAATCGTTGATACATTTTCAAGCATGAAATTCTTAAACACTTCTGCTAATACTTCATCACGTTCTTTTAATGCGTTATAAAAAACCCTATTACTACTCATTAAATCGGCAATTAACTCTGACAGCTTTCCTGCCATTGTTACGTCTATCTCACCTTCAATACACTTAATTAGCAACATCTTCGTTTCCTCCTCCTATAACCAATCTGATTTTCTCAACAGTTACCTTTGATGGACTCTGCTGTTCCGTCTCAATGCTGTTTACAGTCTGCAAAGAGATTCCACATCTCTTTGCAAGTTCCGACTGTGAAATTCGTTCCTTTGCTCTGTACTTAATCATTTCCTGTGATAAACTCATTGTTAACCTCCTGTTAATAATTTATTGTGCAATGCTGTCAAGTATGTACTTGATTACATAATGCTACCTTTGTATTACTTTGTATTAATGCTTCCTGCAATTCACAGCACTTGATGCCTGTCTCAGTGATGATAGGATTCTGTGACCACATTCTCCACCCTGACATTCTTGATGAAATACTCCTATTTACTATGCGTAAATTATCAAGATTATCATTCGCTTTATTACCATCGAGATGTATTATTATTGACCCCTTGGGGCATTCTAACAAATGCTGTGTTAAGGGAATCCACCCCTCACATCCCTTGCCTACCTTTATCCAATTATGTCCTCTGCCTCGTTTTTGAATAGTGCCTATAGGTACATTCTCATGTTTTCCATTGTTTAAACAAGCCTCTCGCCATCGCTTTTTGGTGACCTTTAAACCTAAGTCGGTACATCGAGATTTAAAACTTTGGATTGTATGCCTATCACCAAACTTCTCAGAAAGCCTTTTAAGCGATTCTTCTGCCCCAAGCATAGAATAGTTAGCCTTTATCCATTCGTCCTCTTCTGGGGTATATCTGGAGTGCGATATACCCTTATAATTAAGCCTTGCTCGTTTAGTCTTGAAAGCTGAAAGCGAACATCTTTTCCCAAAAATTCTTATAAAAGCCTTATATTCATCTTCCACGCTCATATCAGTGTGCGCTAGTATCCATTCTTTTTCAGCTTCGGTATATCTAATCCTTTGTGACATATTTCTCACCTGCTATCAACTTGTATGCGTATGCATGTTTGAGGCACTTACTCTGTGCCATGAGCTTTTCAGTTCTGAGAATCAAGTCACCATTCTGTATCATCTGCTTTCCAAGATTAACTATAAGCTGTGACTGCTCATTTTCTACTTGTCTTTCTTCTGGAGTCATATTCTCCCGAAGCGTAACTGTTATTCTGTCTCCTAATACTGCCTGTAATTCAATCAATGTCATTTTGCTGTCCTCTTTCTTTCTTGATTAATAATCACATGGGAATACTGCCCTGTATTGCCTTATTGGTTCTGCATCAAAATCTACTACATTCATCAGATGTTCTTTGATTATGGAAATATCTTCATCTGAAAGGCTTGTAGTATTTCCCTCTGCATCGTGGTTAGCAAAAATTAGATTGCCTACTAACATGGGATTTCCTGCGCTATCCATAGCACTTACTATAGGATGTTCTGCGAATAATCCTATGTCATCTACAAAGATGTCAAAGTATCTTCCTCCAACCTTTCTGTAGGCTATATCAAAGCAATTACATCTTAAATGCTTGTAATAATTGTCAAGCTCGTTACACTCAACTTCCTTGACTTGGTTATCGAATACATCTACTAAAAGTAATCTTGCCATGTCCTTACCTCACTTTCTTACTACTAATGCTTCAATATAAAACTGGTTGATTATTTCCTGCTCGGCATCGGTCAACCCGAAGACCTCGAAATATTCATAGTCGTAGCAAATATCGACCTGCACCTCACCATCTTCGTATAAGGTATGCATGGTATCGCCTACATAGTTTCGGGTGAAATAGATTCCGAACCTTGCATTGTTGATGTTCGCCTTGATGATTTCCTTGATTTTGTTAAGTTTGTTCATGATATGACCTCCTTGGATTCAATTGATTATTAACTGTCTCTACTGTAACATACCTGCTATGCTATGTCAATATTTTTTATTAAAAATTGTTAGGCTATGCCTAATAGATTTTTAAGATACTTGGTATCTGCGGGGCACCAGTCGAATATCGATTTTCTTTAACATCTATATACTGCGTAAAGAATCTGATTAACTTCTTCCATATCCTTGAAGTTATAGTTTTCAACTCCCTTGGAAAATTCCTCAGAGATTCTTTCTGTTCCTATAACCTTACCTGCTACTGTGATTCTTGTATCGATTCTTGTCATGATTGACCTCCTTAATTGATTGGGTTCTCTTTTTCTATCTGTATATAGCGTACCTCATACAAGATAATATGTCAATACTTTTCTGAAATATTTTTCAATTATTATAACCGATGCCCTTAAATCCGTAATCTCCTATCTTGATATGAGCGTGGTCTGCCTCCACAGCCTTGTTATAGTCCTTACGTTTGCGTTCTTCGGATTTGCACTTCATACAGATGCAATCAGTATTGAACATACTCATAGTTCGTCCTGCATCAAGTGACCCTCCGCATCTGTCGCAAGTTTTCTGTGTGAAAAATCTATCCATGGCTGACCTCCTTAATTAAACTTACTGCATCTGTTACCTTACTTTCTGCCTGCCCATTTTCAAATATCAATTTGTTAATCTCTTCAATGCCTTTTGATATATCCTCACTTATAGGATAATTTTCAGCATCTTTTGCATTTGTTACCGTTTTTATGGGATAATTCTTCATATTATTTAATGGACTTATAGACTCAAGATATTCCGTCAATGTCATACCAGCTTCTTCTGCTTCTTTAGACCACTGCTCTGTCTTTTCCTTAATTTTATCTCGATTGAATATCGTATACATCCATTGCTCTTCAGGGGTCAATTTTTTTTCAAAAATATTATCTGTCATATTTATTCCTCACTTTCTGCCACGATATAATATCTCTCCGTGGTAGTTTCACAATCGAGAACTAATACAAATCCTGCATCTTCAAGCGCTTTAACCACCTTGTTATAATAATCTTCCGACTTTCTTACAGTTAATTCTGCTAATTTCTTATTCATCTCCGTGTTTCCTCACTTTCCTGCGGCTCCTGTATTTTTATTCCGCAAAACGGACAGAACTTTGGTACTTCATTTCTATACCATTCTCGACTGTCAATTAAATCCTCAATTCCTTTTTCACACACAGAACACTTATCATCAATCCAATCCCTATCTTTGGCTTTGGCTGTTGCTCTAAATGCTCTACCAACTTTTTTCTTAATTCCCTTACCGCCTGTCTCGCCTATTCAAGCGTCATTTCATCAGAAGGCACATCGTACCAATCTTTATTTGCCCGTTTGTTCATTCCTTATCCCTCATTTTCTGCTTTGTAAGGCTGTGGTAACTCACGCCACGCTATGATTTCATCTGTGATAGGCTTTAATTGATATATCTGTTCCCAATACCTACTATGCGTATATCTTGCAACCAACATATCCCCATATTCATTTTGCACAAGATAATACTTTGCGACATCCCCGTCATACTCGTCTACTTTTGGCAATCTCTTACTGCACGGAATCCACTTATTACCATCATCAAAAAAGTCACAACCTTTTCCCTCAAGACTTTTTCTCCAACCACACATTTCGACGTGCTCACAATAATCACATTTATT